>Ga0233450_10002032_pt1 | contig 20317 bp, 13 predicted proteins | sample 011ome_30_FD_189956 | JGI IMG/M metagenome (GOLD analysis project Ga0233450, IMG submission 189956) | Coastal salt marsh microbial communities from the Groves Creek Marsh, Skidaway Island, Georgia - 011501CT (spades assembly) | ecosystem: Environmental > Aquatic > Marine > Intertidal zone >... | reverse complement strand
AAGCCGAAAAATTAGTGGAGGTGCTTGTCTTTCTAGAAATGGGGTATTGCGGGGCAGAAGACCCATTAATCTTCTGCAAATAATTGGAGGCCAATTGATGGCCTTGAAGAGATGCCTCCTCCAAAAGAGAGATTCCTCTCGTTGTATTCTTGGTGATTCCATGACCTTCAATCAGCATAGTTCCTAGGGTGTACTGTGCCTCAGAAAAGTTTTGCCGAACAGCTACCTCTAACCATTGTGATGCTTTTAGTTCGTCTTTGGGCACACCATCTCCGTTGTAATAGGCCATACCTAAATTATACCTCGCAGTTAACGATTTTTTATTCACCGCATCCGAAAGCATCGATATTCCCTTGCGGTAATCTTTTTCTAAAAGTCCCGGCAAACCTTTAAGGTATAAAGTCCCAATTGTTGCTTGAGCAGGGGGGTATCCGAGGTCCGCTGATTTTTTAAAGAATTCGATCGCTCTCTTAACATTGGTTGGGATAACTTGAAAGTCAATTTCCCCCATGCAATACATTGCCACTGCATCTCCATCCGATGCTCTGCGTTGCAAAAGCAGTGCAGCATCTTGATAGAGTTGAGTAGCAGTTTCAAAGTCTCCTTTTAAAATGGCTAGGTTGGCTAGGTTGTAAGCACCAAAGGGGTGCCCTTTAGCCCATGATACTTGCGACCAGTCTTTCGCTAGCTTAAGGTTCACGGCACAGCCAGCTTCGCCAGAGCGTAAGTAAATTCCTAGTAATCCCTGATAGTATGAATCTCCACTTTGAGCTTTAGTGACGATATCGCTATATGAAATCTTCGGACTCCACATCGATTTTACAGTTTTCTGTGCGGTTAAAATTGTACCTATAAAGATGAAAGACAAAAAAAGGCAGGATTTGAAATACATTATGTTAATCTAGGATGTTGATTGATTGCTTCCAAGCTTGAAAAAAGCATATGGATTATGTTTTGATGAATAGGTAGTGAGGTTACTCCATTTAAACCATATCATTCTATGCATCTATATCTTCTTGGGCCTTGCAAATATATGTGATGCATCCCGTGGATATTCTTTAGCGGAACATAATCTAGCCAAAATCATTCAAGAACAATTTGAATTCTTCGAATTTGCTAAAGCTTGTACGGGTGATCAGGAGCTTGAACTTACCCGTAAAGCCCAAAGCGTAGTCACTGCTTACGAGTCCCACCTTATTGAAAACCCCGACGATGTAAACGGACTCATTTTATTTGGAAAATTTCTAAAAAAAGTCGGTCAAAACCAACGCGCAATCGATTATTTTCTAAAGGCCAACATTTTAGAACCTAAATTGGCGGTTCTAAAGCAACAAATAGCCAATTACTTGGTTGAAAGTGGTAAAGCTGTTGATGCTTTCCCCTTTTTCCTTATGGCCACGCAGCTGGATCCAGAAGTTGCCAATTATCACTTTGAACTTGGAAATTATATATATATCTTTTCTTCTGAATTAACCCAAGAGGGTATCCTTAAAGAAGAAACCGCACCCGCTTTGTTATTTCAGTCTTTTAAAGCAGCATCAGAAATAGCTCCAGGTAACTTTGAATATAGGCTTCGGTATGCCCAATCTTTTTTCGACTATCCCCATTCTGAAAAACTAGAGGCTTTAGATCAATGGAACTCTATCTTATCAAATTTTCCTGATTTATCTAAAGCTGAAAAAGATTATATTAAGTTGTGTAAAGCTCGTGTTCTTATCGAGTTGAATCGAAAACTAGAGGCTAAAAAACTAATTCACAGCGTTTCTTCTAAAAGCCTTTCAAAATCAAAGGTCTCTCTTCTCAAACAAGCATCCAGCACTAAATCGAAGGAACTCCCTGTGAAACCATCACCCCTTCCTCCTAATGCCCAGCACAAGACTGGATTTCTTTTTCCCACAGACAAGCATTTACAGCGTATGCGCTCCGTTTCTACTCGACTTAGTGAAGAAAAGCTTCTGTCAGAATTAACTTTGGATGTGCTCAAAGCAAGATTGGATGATACAGGGCAGGTTCAACTCGAATTTTTAAGTGAAATTACCAAAGAATAGACTCAACAGTAAAGTCTTCATGTAATGACTTGGGGTGAAGAATTATTTTCCCTGGAAAAAATTCTCTTATATTTTATCCTCGTGGTCAGTATTTGCATCCACGAGTGGGCCCACGCCTTTTCTGCAGACAAGCTCGGTGACCCGCTGCCAAGGTCGCAGGGAAGGGTAACCTTAGACCCTCTCGTTCATCTAGATCTTCTTGGAACAATCATTATTCCGTTTGTAATGATATTTTTAAGCCCAAGCTTTGCTATTTTAGGGTGGGGGAAGCCCGTACAACTTTCTTTACCTAATCACAAAACTAGAACAAGGGATGATATCTTGATAACTTTAGCAGGGCCGGCATCTAACCTTCTCTTGGCCTTCCTAACAGTTTTAACTTTTGGGTTAGTTGGAAACTTTATTTTTCTAAACGAATCTTTTCTTCAACTCGTTTCTACAGTTGTAAACTTGAATTGCCTCCTCTTTCTTTTTAATCTGATTCCCATTCCGCCACTAGATGGCTCGCATATCCTTAAAAGAGTTATTGGAATGAGTGACACAACCTTCATTAAATTTTCGCGTTTTGGGATCTTCTTGTTATTAGTATTAATCAATGTTAATTCCTTTACTTCTTTGTTTTACCAAATACTTTCTGGGATTACTTCTTTGTTTTATGATTTTTTTGCAATCCTCTTAGGATAAATACCCATGCGTAGAATTGGAATATTTGAAATACAAAACGATGCACTTCGTTTTTGGAATTATCTGAAAGAAAAAGGCGTTGACTCCTCTCTGGAAGAAGAATCGAAATCTGAATGGTCCATTTGGGTGGCGGAGGAAGATCAAGTTCAGTCCGCACAAAATGATCTTAAAACTTTTCGTGAGAACCCTCTAGATCAATCCTTTGATGTGGCAAATCCACGTCCGGTTCCCTCCTTTGATGACCCTGTAGAAAAACCGCTAAAAAGATCAGGATTCAAGCAATTAGATCTTCGTAAGCAATGGAGCCGCCAAGAGCGAAAACCTGGTTTATTTACTCTTTCTCTCATTATTACATCCGTGGCAGTCTTTCTTGTTTCAGGAATGGGCCAAAACCCCATAATTTCCAACCCTCTGAAGATAACTACAGCTATTTTAGATGGTCAAATTTGGAGACTTATCACGCCTATTTTCTTACATTTGAGCATTTTCCACATATTCTTTAATATGTGGTGGCTTTATGATTTAGGTAGCCAAATCGAAAGTAAAAAAGGCTCAAAATTTTTTCTCACATTCGTTGTTCTCCTAGCCATTGCTTCCAACCTTTCTCAATATTTTTATTCTGGTCCTAACTTTGGGGGGATGTCAGGAGTCATTTACGGACTATTTGGTTATGTATGGATAAAGAGTATGTTTGGCCCCTCTGATGGCTTCCACCTAGATCCCACAGTAGCAATCATTATGTTTGGTTTTTTCTTTCTTTGCTTTTTTGGTATATTTGGGAACATAGCGAATTTGGCACATGCGGGTGGGCTAGTTGTTGGCCTTGCCTGGGGCTACGCTTCGGCTTTTAAGTGGAATCGGGGATAGTGTGAATCATCACCTCTTTTTTGATCCCTTTAATTCTTTATAAGTTCATAAATCGCTAAACCGGCCCGAAGATTAGGAAGGAACTTACAAGTTTTGACCCAATCTCCTCGGTGAAAAACTCTCCGTCCTACGGTAAAGCTAAGATCACCACGATTCGCGTCTTTGCAAAACAACTCAAAATCCCTTACCGAAAAATAATTTCGTAAGTTGCTCGACTCCCAACTATCGGGATGGACATCATTCCTTATCCGAACTCCAGACTTTAGAAAATGATAACGGTTTTTCCAATAGGCATAATTAACAAAACTTACTGCAACTCTCTTGCCCACACGTAAAGCTTCAAGGATTACCTTTCCAGGTTCATCCAATTCTTCGACCATACGAGAAAAAATTACCCAATCAAATGAATTATCTTTCAAACCTGAAAGTACTTTACGAATGTCGTCCTGGTATACATTAACTCCTCGAGCTACACAGGCTGTAGCCTTCTTTAGGTCAAAATCAACACCAAGACCGAAAACATTTTTTGTATCCCTTAGATACTCCAATAAAAGTCCCGTTCCACATCCTAAATCTAACACTTTTTCAGATGGACTAACCCAATCATCAATCACTTTAAAATCGGCTTCTTTTTTTACATCATACCGCGTCGGTGACTTTCCACTTTTATCTTCATTTTGATGTCTTAATTCATTTTCATTCATACCCAGCATAAACGCTCTCACAGTTCTGAGAAATTCATGTGAGTTAATAAGGAATGAATCATGGCCATGCATGTGATCTAATTCCAAGTAGGAGGCAACCTTACCCAGTCGATGCAAGGCTGTAACGATTTCTTTATTTTGCTGGGGTGTGTATAACCAATCACTCGTGAAAGCGATGACCAACACCTTTGATTTCACATCTCGAAATGTTCTCTCTAGGCCTTCTTTACCCACGAGGTCAAAGCGGTCTAGGGCCTTTGTTAACTTGAGATAGGTATTGGCATCAAATCGATCAACAAATTTCCGGCCTTGATGATCAAGATAGCTTTCAACTTTAAACTCAAATGCATTATTGGAATCGGATTGCTGGTCTCTTCCAAACTTTTTCTCCATGCCTGTATCGGACAGGTAAGTAATATGGGCCATCATACGAGCAACCGCTAAACCAATATTAGGCCCTGATTCTTTCGAATACTTTCCATTATCCCAATTAGGATCTCCAAGAATAGACCTTCTACCCACTTCATTAAATGCAATAGTTTGGGCACTATGCCGAGGTGTTGCCGCAATAACTAATGCCTTTTTGACAAAATCAGGGAAATCGACGATCCACTGCAAGGCTTGCATTCCCCCCATACTTCCACCTATGACTACTTCAATTCCCTCCACGCTTAATGATTTAAGTAACAATTTTTGGGCAAGAATCATATCCGCGATCGTAAAATCTGGAAATCTCATGCCATAAGTTTCATTTGGTGACGGAGGGAATGGAGACGCTGGTCCAGTGGAACCAGAGCAAGCACCCAAACAGTTTGAGCAAACGACAAAAAACACATTTGTATCAATAGGCTTACCGGGCCCTATTAAATGGTGCCACCAACCAGGTTTTTGGTTTTTGTCTTCGTGATACCCGGCAGCATGATGATCTCCGGTCAGTGCATGACATATAAGAACGCAATTTGTACCCTTTTCATTGAGTTCTCCGTAGGTTTCGTACCGTAATTCAAATTCATCCAGTTTCCCATTTTCAAGTACAAAAGGGTTAGGATGATGAAATGTTTTTTCAGCCACTATGCCGATTTCTTTTAGTCCAGGAGACTCCCTTATCTTTCTCGTTGTCATTACTTTTGGATTCGCTTGGCACAGACAGCCGCAATCACTCAACCTTAAGACATTATATCCTGAAGCAAAGTATCTTCCATGTCATAATTCCCATGCACAGATTTTACATCTTCTAGTTCCTCAAGGGCATCGATTAACTTAAAAATCTTACGGGCAGTATCCTCATCCGTAATAGATACAAGGTTATTTGGCAGATAGGCTAGTTCAGATGAGTCCGCTGTGATGCCTGCTTTTTCAAATGCTTCTGCTAGTTTATCGTACTCACTAGTTTCACAGATTACCTCAAAATGCTCTTTCTCAGTGATCACATCTTCTGCCTCATTTTCAAGAGCAAGCTCCGTAATTGTATCTTCATCAATTTTCTCCCTGGAAACGAGAAACTGCCCTTTCCGCTTGAAATTAAAAGCTAAAGCACCTGCTCCAGCTAAATTTCCTCCCCCTTTCGAGAATGTACTCCTTACCTCAGATGCAGATCGATTTTTATTATCAGTGGTTACCTCAACCATTAGACCTACTCCGCCCGGAGCATAGCCTTCGTAAAGTAATTCTTCAATAATTACACCTCCAAGCTCCCCGGTACCTTTCTTGATCGCCCTGTCAATGTTATCAGCAGGCATGTTTGCCTGCTTCGCTTTGGCGATTAATGTTCTGAGCCTTGGGTTGAATTCAGGGTCTTTTCCACTGTCTCTGGCGGCTAAGGTAATTTCTTTACTGATGACACTGAAAATTTTACCCCTCTTTGCATCGACAGCAGCCTTATGCCGTTTTGTTGTAGCCCATTTACTGTGTCCTGACATGATGTAAAATTTGAAAGATTTAGATAGTCCGTGTCAAGATTGCTTGTCTACACTCTCCTTCAAAAAGTCGTAAGCTTCTTGAAGTCGTTCTTTTTTGTCTAAAGAAGTTCTACGCTTACTTGCACTCATTGTAGAAAGTTTTTTATCTTCATAATTTACCATTCGAATTTTAAAGTTTTCTTCTAATTTCTTCAGGTTTACCGACCCTTTAATTTTTAATCCAAGAAGATTTCTATATCTTCTTTCCTCATCAGATATAGCTAGTCGGGCTTGAGGTTCTTTATTATCAAGGCTATCACTTTTGATAGGAGTATTTTCAGTTTCCACTGTTTTCGTATTGGTCTTAGTAATCAAAGTTTGCAAAATAGTCATCAAATTCTGGATAGTCCAATAGAGCACCAAAGCTGAAGAGAAGAAATACAAGAAAACCAAAAACATGAATGGCATGAACCGCATCATTTTTGCATTTATTCTTTGAGCTTCGCTCATTTGGGGCCCCATTTGCATAGGGTTCAGCCTCATTTGAAACCATTGGGTAGCGACCATGAAAATCGGGAGAACATTAAGAGAGAAGCCTTGAATGGTGGATACATTGTCTTGCTCTGAAAGATCATTGGCCCAAAGAAAATTTTGCCCATATAACTCAGCAGCTGAGCGAAGCATCCAAAACATGCCCAAGAAAATTGGTATTTGAATCAAAATAGGCCAACAGCCTGCAAAAGGGTTAACTTTATGTTCTTTGTAGAACTTCATCATCTCTTGATTGAGCTTTTGAGAATTCCCTTTGTGTTTTTCGCGTAATTTTCCCATCGGCCCCTGTAACTCCTGCATTTTCTTCTGCGATCTCGTAGCCTGTGCGGTGAGGGGCCAAAGAAGAAGCTTTACAATAATGGTGAGACCAATAATCCCAAAACCATAACTGCCGAATAAATTACTTAGGTAATTGAGCGCCCAACTTAGGGGTTCAGAAATCCACCAAAAGATTCCAAATTGCATAACTTTTTTCTGCTCTCCACCAAGGCTCTTTAAGCCCATGTAATCTTTGGGACCTGAATAAATATCAAATTCGTAAGATTTTGAGTCCCCTGGCTCAAGTAATCCAACCGGAAAAGACATAGCCCCTTCAATCCCCATAATTTCTGTACCATTATGATCTTTGGCCTTCTGCACGGAATTACCATAAATGCGTACACTTGCCATGTCGCCAACAGGTCGGACAAGATTGACAAAAAACTGATTATTTACACAGGCCCACCGAGCTTGGGAAAGGTAACGTACTTCCATATTTCCACTTGGGCCCATCTCATTTAACTGAATGAATTCATCGGCTTCACCATCAATCCGCCCACTACAAGTTGCACAGGAACAACCTTCTGGAATTGCAGGACCAGCGTTATAATAGCCTACATTAAGATAGGTAGAGGCATTGTCGAAGGGGTTATACATTCTCGGAATCTGAAAAGCGGACCCGAGGTGCAATCGCATGCGCTCAAGGTTTAATGGCTGATCCCCTAGGTTTGAAAATTTAGTTTGGTGCCGAAAGAGATACGAATCTTGCGAATCCCTCCAATAAGTTCTTTCGATAAGTAGGTTCTGTTTGGATTTCCACTGATATACAATTTTTTGTGGATCGGCACCGTTTACTTTCTTAAAAGCTCGGGGATCCGGAATTTTAGATTTCAAAGGGTTCCCATTTGTATCCTCGAAAGATAGTCCCAAGAAGGGGGTTCCTTCTTGTATCAATGAAAATTCTTTATTCAACCGATTATGCTGATGAAGAGTGATGTTTCGAATTCCACCCGTTTCATTGGAAAATTGAAGTCTCGAGAACTGATTGCTCAATCCATTCACAATAATTTCTTCACTCGCCGAAGTGGATGCCTGTAAAGTTTGTTGAGGGACTGAGGGTGAGGCTTCAACCGAAGAATCGTTGTATACGGCTTGGGTTGGTCTTGGTGAATCTTCCTTCGAATGATTGGTGTCCATTCTTGGCAAATCCTGAGGGTAAGGTTCCTGTTGAACCATCAGGTAGAATGCAACGAATAAAAGAGCGAATCCGATGATGTAGTTTCTCATAATTTTAAGGAAAGTTTTTGAAGTGATACCATAAAGCAACTCTCAAGTTCATTGAAAGCTAAGTCATGCATAGGTTTTCGTGGAAGAATAATAATTTGGAAATTCGAAGGGATTTGATCAAGGTTCCTGCGGAAAATCTCTCGGAAAATTCTTTTGGCATGATTACGAGCTACGGCATTTCCAAATTTTCGTGTCACGATAATTCCCAATTTGGGTACATGTAAATTGGCATTGGTGAATGCCTGCATCCAAAACGCATGATTTCTACGCTTATGCCCAAATTGCTTGATTCTTTGAAATTCAAAACTTTTACGCAACCGGTGAGCTTGCGAAAAGCATTGCTTAGAAATCTTCAAGCGTTCATTGAGAGTTTTAGCGAAAGCGTCTGGCGACAGATGCGGTAAGATTGGCACGCCCTTTACGGCGACGGTTTCTCAAAACTTTTCGGCCAGCACTCGTTGAATTGCGGCTACGAAAGCCAAATTTGCGTGCACGCCTGATTTTAGATGGGTTGTAGGTAGGTTTCATTTGAAAAGCGTCAGATCATAAACAAGCCTTGAGTAAAGTCAAACATTGACGAAATGAAATTCGTTGAGCCTTTGATCTTGCGATTAATTAAATTTTGATCATGATAGTATTTTCTAAGTTGTCCCGTTCGTCTAGTCAGGTCAGGACACCGGGTTTTCATCCCGGCAACAGGGGTTCGAATCCCCTACGGGACGCCATTTGCTTTCTTTTCAATGCGCCCTAAAACGCATTACCATGTCCAAATATTCGCCCGACATAATCATCAAAGGAGCAACTCATAATAACCTCAAGGGTATTAGCTTAAATATTTCACCCGGTGAGCTTACAGTTATTACAGGGCTTAGCGGAACTGGTAAATCAACCTTGCTGTTCGATGTCTTGCACGCGGAAGGGCAAAGGAGGTATGTGGAGACATTTAGCCCTTATGTTCGACAGTTCCTGGATACACTCCCTCGACCTGAAGTGGAAGCCATCTATAACGCAAGGCCTTCCATTGCTGTGGAGCAAAAAAACTCGATCCGAAACTCTCGATCAACTGTAGGCACGATGACCGAGCTCTGTGATTATTTCAAAGTGTGGTTTTCTGAATCATCGTCCTTATATGACCCTCTTACTGGAGAAAAAATTGTTGATCAAACACCGAAACAAGCAGCCAGTCATGTCCTTTCAACTTATCAAGATTTATCCATATACATAGGCTTTACTTGCACCAAGCCATCCAGTTTAGATAATTCGGCATTCTTTTCTTTCCTGCAAAAAGCAGGCCATAATCGTATTTACATCGGCGGTTCTTATCAAAAACTTGATTCACTTCAATTTTCAGAAGAATTAACGGATGATATCTTTATTGTTGTCGATAGAATCCAGGCCCAAAAAATACACCAGAGAAGAACGAGTGAGTCGATTCAAGTTTCCTTGGAACTTGGTAAAGGGGTAGCAGAAATCAGGGATGCTGAAGGTCGAAAACTTGAAAACCTTGTTCAAGGCTTGCGGTCTAAACAAAACCTAAGAGTTTTTCAGTATGCCCAACCCAACCTTTTTTCGTTTAACGCAGCTCTTGGTGCATGCCCAAACTGCAAAGGATTTGGAAAAACCATTGCGATTGACCCTCAGAAAGTTATTCCTGATGGCACACAAAGCATAAGGTCTAGGGGTATAAAGGCTTTCACGGGAAAGGTGTACAGTCACTGCAACGAAGACCTTCTTCGAAATTGTAGAAAGTTAGGCATAAATCAAAATAAGGCTTTCTCTGATTTTTCTTCCAAAGAACTCGATTTTCTTTGGAATGGAGATAAAGATTTTCAAGAAGGCAGCGAACTGTGGTATGGAATTTCCAGATTCTTCTCATGGTTAGAGAAAAAAACCTACAAAATGCATGTCAGGGTTTTTCTTTCCAAATACCGTGGATATTTTACCTGTAATCATTGCGAAGGCTCACGGCTTGTGGAGGAGTCTAGATGCTGGAAATGGAAAGGTCATACTCTTCCCGACCTTTATGAACTGCCTGTTGAAACGCTTATTTCACTTATTCCTAAAAGTAAGAAAAGGGATAAATCAAAGAAAAACTTAGCTCTCGAAGGAATTCATACTAGGTTACACTACCTTAAAGATGTTGGGTTAGGATACATCTCACTTGATCGGCCTTCCAAAACACTTAGTGGAGGAGAGACTCAAAGGGTTAACCTAACAACTTGCCTAGGCTCCGCTCTCACCGATGCACTATTCGCATTAGACGAGCCAACGATAGGGCTTCATGGTAAAGATGTTGGCAAATTAATCGAAATCCTCAGGAAATTAGCTGCTGCCGGAAATTGTGTTTGTGTGGTAGAACATGACGAACAGGTTATTCGTTCCGCAGATAAAATTATTGAGATTGGGCCAAAACCTGGTTTGGGAGGTGGTAAAATAGTATTTCAGGGCGGAATTAATGCTTTATTGAAGTCCAAAAACTCGATCACCTCAAAATGGTTGAACAAAAAGAATTATGAAAAGAAGGTAGGCCCAAAAGAATTTCAGCGTGAAGCTCGGAGAGGTCACTTAAAGGTTAAGAATGCCTCACTCCACAATCTGAAAAATTTTTCCGTTAATATTCCCTTAGGGAAACTTGTTTGTATTGCAGGAGTTTCCGGATCGGGTAAATCGACACTCATTAACGAAATTGTTTACAAATCACTCACCGAAAAACAATTACTAACCACGGTTTCATCCGATGAAGAATTTCACGAAGTATTGCTCGTGGATCAAAATACCATATCCAAAACTCCTCGATCAAACCCTATTCTGTACGCGGATGGCTGGACTCCCATTAAAGAAGCTCTTGGAAGTAGTGACGACGCCAAAAGAATGGGTTACTTTGCTTCGGACTTCTCTTTTAATGCCGGTAATGGCAGATGCGAAGAGTGCTTGGGGTTAGGCTATAATATTGTAGAAATGCAATTTCTATCTGATCTACAAATTCCTTGTACCTACTGTGGAGGCTTAAGGTTTAAAGAGGATATCCTCACCGTTAAGCTAGGTGATTTATCTGTTCACGACATTTTGAATTTATCCATCACTTTAGCACTCGAAGAATTCAAGAGGTTTCCAAAAACATATAAAAAACTAAAATTATTAGAGGATGTCGGCCTTGGTTATTTAAAACTTGGCCAGCCCCTCAACACTCTCTCCGGTGGAGAATCTCAAAGGCTCAAGCTTGTTAAATACATGGGTGGCATAAAAAAGGGGACAGCCCCGTCGCTTTTGCTCATAGATGAACCTACGACTGGTCTTCACATGGAAGACATCAGTCATTTGATACAAGTTTTACAATCCATCGTCCAGGCAGGTCATTCAATGCTTGTCATCGAACATAACCCGCAGCTTCTCATGTCTTCGGACTGGATTATCGAAATAGGACCGAAGGCAGGAGCTGGAGGAGGGCGACTTGTTGCCCAAGGTTCACCAGTTTCTTATAAAAAATTTAATACTGAAACCGCAAATGTATTATATCCAAAAAATCGATTATTTGAGCAATCTAATCTCGAAATAACGAATGATCAAATAAATAAGGTTGAGAAAAGAAATTTAGTTATACAAGGTGCTAATGAAAACAACCTCAAAAATATTACAATTGAAATTCCGCATAAAGAATTTGTTGTAATGACAGGTCCATCTGGGTCTGGAAAGTCTTCCCTCGCTTTCAATGTAATATTCGCGGAAGGCCAAAGAAGGTTTATGGAGTCTATGTCATCCTATGCTCGACAGTTTATCACACAGATCGGAAAGCCAAATGTGGACAGGGTCGATGGCATGCCTCCAACAGTCGCTCTTGAACAGAGAATTACCCGTGGGTCCAGAAAGTCAACAGTCGGATCCATCACCGAGGTTACCCAATATCTCCGATTACTTTATGCCAAAATTGGTATACAGCTAAATAGTGCCCAACAACCACTCGAAAAGAATAGTGTGTCACAGATTGAGAAAAATCTTCGAGTGCAACTTAAGAAAAATTTTAAGGATTTCGGAACACAATTTCTTCTCTGCCCAATTATAACAGGACGGAAAGGGCACCATAAACCTATAGTAAATTGGGCATCCGCTCGTGGCTTCAGAGAAGTTCGGTGTGATAAAAAGATTTTCTCAACTGAAAACTTCCCTGGCTTAGAGAGGTACAGTATTCACGATATAGAAGCCGTTGTTGTTGAATGGGAAAAAATGCCATCACTTGCTCAAATTAGAAGTTTCGTTGGCTATGCTTTGGATGTAGGGAAGGGGAGATGTTTGCTCACAGATGAGCATGCAAAGACAGAAACTTGGTTTTCTACAAAAAGAGTCGATCCTATCACAGGAAAGTCTTACCCAGAACTCGAGCCCTCATTTTTCTCTTGGAATTCTTCGAAAGGAAGATGTCAATACTGTAAGGGATATGGTAAAATTTATGACTGGCTGAAAGATGACCTTCCAGCCAGTGGAGATTGGTGGAAATTGGAAGATGGTACAACTTGCCCAAAATGTAATGGTACAAGATTAGGTACAATTGCAAACAATGTGGTCTTGATCGATCAAAACGGTAAACGGCTTTCTTTACCGGAACTTTTAGGACTTCCTCCTGAACTTGTTTTAAAATTCATCCAAAACTTAAAGGTGGATCAATTTGGAAAAGAAATTGTCAAAAGTATTGTACCTGAAGTTCAAGAACGTCTAAAATTTATGCATCAGGTAGGCTTAGAATATTTGTGCTTAGACAGAGAAACATCTTCTCTTTCAGGTGGCGAAGCGCAACGAATAAGGCTTGCCGGACAGTTAGGGTCTAATCTTTCGGGAGTTCTTTATGTTCTCGATGAACCATCGATTGGTCTTCACCCCAGAGACAATCAAAGGCTTATATTATCCTTACGCGACCTGCAAGGCAAAGGAAACTCTTTGGTCGTTGTAGAGCATGATCAAGAGACAATTAATCAAGCAGATTTAATAATTGAAGTGGGACCTCTAGCTGGAAAAAAAGGTGGCGAAATAGTTAGAATACTAAAACAAAATAAGTCTAAATTATATAATAAAACACCTCTTTCTAGTAATTCATCTGAAAGCAGTCCTAAAATTACCAATCTTCCTCTTCCGAATGGAAAAAATAATCTCAAAAGTAAAAACTGGCTTCGATTAAGAAAAGCTAATTTTAGGAATATTCACAATGCATCTGTTGATATTCCAATAGGTCAATTATCGGTATGTTGCGGTATTTCTGGATCCGGTAAGTCCAGTCTTGTACGCGGTATTGTCTTTGAGAATGTAAAGCGTGCAATCGTGGAAAAAAAACAAAAGCTTATTACTAACAAAGGGATACTTTTTAATGGGGATTGTTTTAGCCAGGCAATTGAAGTAGACCAAAAACCAATCGGAAAGACTTCTCGTTCAACCCCAGTAACCTATTTGGGAATTTGGGATCGCATAAGAAACTTATTTTCTCAACTCCCTGAATCTAAAACTCTTGGCTACACCCCCAGTACATTTTCATTTAATGTGAAAGGGGGAAGATGCGAAACATGTAAGGGAAATAGTAAAATCAAGTTAGAGATGAATTTCCTCCCAGATTCATATATTTCCTGCACTTCCTGTAATGGATCAAGATTCAGGGATGAAATTCTAGATCTCAGATGGAATAAAAAAAATATTTCTGAGGTTTTGGAATTATCCATTGAGGATGCCGTTGGTTTTTTCCAGTTTGATTTTTTTCTGCAACATACTTTTAAGTTGATGACAGAAACCGGTCTCGGTTACCTGAAATTAGGTCAACCCTCACCGACACTTTCTGGTGGAGAGGCCCAAAGGCTCAAACTTGCCTCTGAATTAACTAAATCTATAGATAAATCAAAGTTCTCTACCCGACCTAAAAGTAAACCGACACTTTTCGTACTCGAAGAACCCACTATCGGTTTACATCATGACGACAGAATCAAGTTGTTTTCCCTTTTGAGGCGATTAGTGGATGAGGGGAATACTGTTATTGTTATTGAACATGACATCGATCTTATCTCCCATGCAGATTATGTTTTTGAAATGGGCCCTGAGGGTGGTCTAAATGGAGGGGAGATGATTTTCCAAGGAATACCAACTGAATTAGCAGGTTGTGAAATAAGTCCAACCGCAGTTTATCTTAAAAAAGCTATTCAGTAATTTTAATGAAAATCTTCTTTCCGGCTTTGATAATTTGATCATTCATTCCGGCTTTTTTAGGCACCAGATATTCCGGTTCATCCAAACGCTCTCCGTTAAGCTTCACTCCTCCTTGAATAATTAGGCGCCGAATTTGCCCCTTGGACTCAAAAAGACCAGTTGAAGCCAGAATATTAAGTATAGAATATTTTTCTAAGTTCAGTTGCTTCCTTGAAAAACTTGGCATTTCCTCGGGAATCATTCCCTTTGAAAATACGCTTGAAAACTCATCCAGCTCTTTCTGTGCTGTATCTCGATCATAAAACCTGGCAGTGAGCTCAAAAGCCAGTTTTTTCTTCGTTTCCATTGGGTGCTCTTTTTGGAATTCACTGATATCTTCTTCAGGTGCGTTTAAAAGTAAGCGGTAAAATTCGGTCATCGCGTTATCAGATATAGACATTATCTTACCAAAAATATCTTTTGATGTATCATTAAAAGCAATGTAGTTATCATAACTCTTTGACATTTTCCGGGTGCCATCTAGTCCCACAAGCAAAGGCATAGTAAGAACCGACTGAGGTGCCATTTCCATGTCTTTTTGCAGAGCTCTGCCAACAAGCATATTGAATAGCTGATCGCTTCCACCTATTTCAACATCCGACTCCAGGATCACAGAATCATAACCTTGAATAAGGGGATACATAAACTCCACCATTGAAATAGGTTGATTTGATTCGAATCGATTCTTGAAATCGTCTCGTTCAAGCATTCGGGCAACCGTCATTTTTCTGGTTAAATTTAAAGAATCGGCAAATGACATTTTAGAAAACCATTCACTATTACGCCGAACTGTCGTTCTGGATTGGTCCAATATCCTGAAGGCTTGATCCAAATAGGTTTCCGCATTTTGGTTAACTTCTTCTTCGGTAAGCTCTGGCCTCAATTCAGAGCGCCCACTTGGGTCTCCTATCCTTGCAGTATAGTCCCCAATTAACAAGATCGCTTCATGCCCTGCATCCTGAAATTGCTTTAGTTTATTAAAAACAACCATGTGGCCAAAAGTTAAGTCAGGTCGTGTGGGGTCCACTCCGAATTTTACTCGAAGTTTTTTCCCATTGGCTACTTTTTCAACTAATTCATCTTGACCAATGACAATCTCTGTATTTGCGAATAATTCCATAAATTTTTTAATTACAAATCTACCTCCTATAATTATAAATCAGCTACTACGAGTGAAGAATTTACTTTCTTTGTCTCCTTACTTATGATTCGTCTTGCTTTAACACCACATAATATTACCAAATATGGTAAATAAATCCTCTAAATATTCCCTTATATGACACTAGAAACCGGTACAACAGCCCCTGACTTCATCTTAAAAACTAAAACGCCTGATGGACTTGTAGATATAAAGCTTAGCGAACAAATAGGTCAAAACTCAGTGGTTCTGCTTTTCTTTCCTTTTGCTTTTACAAGCGTATGCACTGCAGAAGCTTGTTCAGTACGCGATGATCTTACTTCTTATGAAAACTTGGACACAAAGGTTTTTGGGATCAGTGTAGACAGCCCATTCGCTCAGGAGGTAATGTCCGAAAAAGAAAACTTAAACTTCCCTCTTTTAAGTGACTTCAACAAATCAACTTCTTCAGATTACGGTGTGCTTTACGACGAGTTCATTGGGTTTTCTGGCGTATCAAAAAGGGCCGCCTTTGTCATATCAAAAGAAGGTAAAATCGTCTTTTCTTGGTCCTCAGATGATCCAAAACAATTGCCTGATTTTAATGCCTTGAAAGCGGCTATTTGAAAGAACAACTAGCCGCTGAGCATATCAAATGTTCGTTCAAGCAGACTGCTCTTAAAGTTCTTGATTCACAGTGGACAAAAATATTGCTTACCAAGTCCACGATACACCCGAAAGGTGTTTTATCCGGGTTTCGGATAAAGCATCATATCTGAATTGCAGCCCTGTTCGTGACTTCATTTTAAATCGGCTTGAATCAGGCAAAACCAGTTTTGTTGTAGACTTTGATCAATGTAAAAGTATCGACAGTACCTTTCTTGGTATTCTGGTTAGCTTGGCTATCAAGGTTAAATCTTCGGGAAGCTTAACTTTACTCAACTTGCGAGATAGGAACCTTGAGACTGTTCGAAATTTAGGTATCCATAAAATCGCTACTGTAAGTACAGAATCTTTTGGTGAGCTTGATGAAGCCATTGCCATAGATGGAATTGCAGCTGAAGCCAAGGCTTCTAATCGCTTGATTTACGAAGCCCATAAATCGTTAATGGACTTGAACCAAAAAAATCAAAAACTTTTCTGTGATGTAGTAAAGTTTCTGGAACAAAAAAAAGAGGAAGAGGCGTGAATTGAATAGCATGGAGATTTTATCTGCAATTTCAGGAATTCTAGTTACCTCCCTTCTTTGGTTGTACAAACACAAAAAAAATCGCAAAACCAACAATCTATTATCGGACAGAATTGTCCGTTTGGAGCAAGAAAAAGAGATTGTCGTTAATTTCATGCATAACCTGGCAGTGGCAATCGGAGAAGGCATTGCCAAAAAAGATTTATATCATCGTATTGCACACACCGCTGTCATAACTACAGGTGCAATGAGTGCCTGTATTTACGAAAAGCTGCCCAATAAAAGATTGCAGGGTGTGGCGGTAGAGGGACTATTCCCACCTCAAAGAACAATTAAAAATTTTGTAGATAAAGATTCCCCTGAACCAAGAGCTCGGTTTCTTGAAAAAGTTTTAAATTCTGAAATTCTAGAAGAAGGTGAAGGCATTGTTGGCCAAGTTTCCAAAACTGGAAAATCAGTTTATATTGAAAACGCCCTCGCAGACCCCAGGGTTGTAAAACACGCAGACCCATCTCTGGTTGTGAAGTCTATTATTTATTCACCATTGGTCTATAATGATAAAACAATGGGGGTACTCGTTGTGGCTAACCCTGCTAATGGTCTAGCCTTCACCGAGACAGATTTTTCCTTGGTTAACTCAATTGCCGAGCAATCTGCACTGGCGATTCGCAATTCAGACGCGATGAACTTACGGATTTCAAAATCCAGAATGGATTCTGACCTAAGGTTAGCCAGTGAGGTACAAGAGCTTTTCCTAACCCAGAATTTTCCTGACTGCAAAGGTTTGCGTATAAGTGCCCATTATGTACCGTCAGCACAAGTGGGTGGAGATTTTTATGATTTTAAAAAGTTGAGCACTCACAAATTTGCCGTTTCCATTGCAGATGTTTCAGGAAAAGGCGTTCCAGCGTCCTTACTTATGGCATTATGCCAGACAAACCTCAGGCACTACCTAACAAAATCTAGACAGCCCTCAGATGTGCTAAAGAAGTTAAATAGTGAATTGGAAGACCGGATTCGAGAAGACATGTTCATTACAGTCTTCTTAGCTATTATTGATACTCAAAATAATACCCTTACTTATTCACGTGCAGGACATGAACCGGCTCTCCTCTCCACTGGCTCTAACCCTTGCAAAGTAAATAAACTAGATGGAAGTGGAATGGCAGTCGGTATGGTTCCCCAAGAAATTTTTGAGGAAATGATCGAAGACTACACCGTACCATTTACACCCGGAAATGCCCTCACTCTTTACACAGACGGCATTACGGAGGCAGAGAATCATGAACAAGAAGAATTTGGCGTTACGAGACTAGCAGAATGCCTGAAGGCATATAGTCCTCTGGTTCCCGAAGAATTAAATACCAAAATTCTTGAAAAGATGGAAAAGTTTGCAACCGCAGATTCTGATCGCGATGACCTAACATTGCTCACAGTTAAGCGAATGGAAAAATCTTAGCCTAAGTTATTTTTCCCTCATCAAAATCAATAACATCTGCAAAAGAAATTAAATCTTCACGACCATCAGCCCCTAGGTTTTTTTTAACTTCACTAAGTTTCTCAAGAGCTAAATCAGACATTCCCATTTGCACAACTTTTCTGTTCCAGGCAGGAGCATTGAGCTCCTTTGGGAATAATGCTTGCAGGTTTTGAGCGATCTCGGCTTCATTTTTTGCATTTTTGACACAATTAATGACATCGCTTGGCTCAACGCCCAAATGCAAACACAAGAAACCATCAAAACCTTTGGTGAAATTCCGTTGATAGCTTTCAGGTAACTTATTTTCTAAAAATTTTTTTATCTTGGCAATAAAACGAGGCAAGTGGAGCAGTCCATTCGGGTGGGCTTGATAAGGAGAAGGAATGTCCAACATAGTTGCACCCGTTGGCCCATGCTTTAGTTTAGTCATTTTGTCGTTAATAAAAGTTTAGTAAATTCAGTAAAAGTCATAATGTCTGCAAAAAGTAATCCCAGGGTCATAGGAAGAGTTAGTTTGTATTTATTCAAACACAAGTTTCTTTTCTTCACGACCCTTTCTCTCGCTGGTTTAATTACCTTGTTAGCTGTACTTGTACCAACAATCATACAAAAAGTATTAGACTCTATATTTTACGATTATGACTCAAATAGGTATACGCTTTTTCAAGGAATTTCGTTAATCGCTTTACTTTTCTTTTGTAAAGAAGTGCTAAACTGCCTGCGAATTCGCTTTAATAATAAACTAGAACAAAAGGTCATACTTCAACTCAGGGAAGATTTGCACTCCAAGTTGTTACACCTGCCCATTAGTTTTTACGACCAAAGAAAGAGTGGTGATATATCTTCTCGGGTTGTTGAAGATGTTCAAAATGTGGAACGTGCTATCCTTGATGGAACCGAGCAAGGGATTATTGCTGTCCTTACACTTTTGGGTGTGACCATCATGATGTTTGGGCAAGAACCCCGCTTGGCAGCCTTGGTTTTTCTACCTCTTCCCATACTTATCATTATGGCCTTTCGGTATGCAAAAGTTTCAAAGAAAAACTGGAAGGCCGTTAGGCAAACATCTGGTAAGCTCAATGCACTCCTGGTGGAAGATATACAGGCAAATCGATTGATCCATTCATTCTCGCTTGCTAAAAGGGAAAAACAGCGATTTCGGGATATTGGTATAGAATTACAGAACAGATCACTTAAGGCAATGTACAGGTGGTCGATCCAGGGCCCTAGTGCCAGCTTTACATCTTCCCTCGGTATATTGGCGGTTGTAGGTATGGGAGCTCACTTACTTAAAACAGATCCAAATTTTACGACTGGGCAATTTTTTGCCTTTTTACTATACGCTAACATGTTTTACGAACCCGTGAGGCAATTAGTTTCAATCAACAACCTAGTCGCTGCCGGAAAAGCTTCGGGAGAACGAGTTTTTGAGATTCTCGACACCCAGGTCGATATTAAAAGCCCGAGAAATCCGGCACTATTTCCCCAAAACAATCACACCGTTACTTTCTCTGATGTAACTTTTTCTTACAATCAGAAGGCAAACATTGTCGAAAACTTAAGTTTCCAAATTCCTCATGGCTCAACCACGGCCCTTGTTGGTCCAACGGGTGCAGGGAAAAGTACAATTGCGAACTTATTGTTACGTTATTATGATGTAAGCCATGGGTCAGTTTCAATCCATGGTACAGATGTTCGAAATCTTGGATTAAATAACTTGCGGGAAAATATAGGTTTTGTATCCCAGGATCCATTTTTATTTGATACTACAATAAGGGAAAATCTTTCACTCGCTGCACCCCAAGCTAGCACAGGCAAGATTGAATATGCATTGAAAGCAGCAAATGCCATGAACTTTATTTCCAAACTACCCTTGGGAATAGATACTTCCATCGGGGAAAAAGGGATACGGCTTAGCATGGGAGAAAAACAAAGGATCACCCTCGCTCGCGCTATCTTAAAAGCACCACCAATTATGATCTTAGACGAAGCAACATCCAGTGTTGATGTGGAGACA
>Ga0233450_10002029_pt1 | contig 20357 bp, 17 predicted proteins | sample 011ome_30_FD_189956 | JGI IMG/M metagenome (GOLD analysis project Ga0233450, IMG submission 189956) | Coastal salt marsh microbial communities from the Groves Creek Marsh, Skidaway Island, Georgia - 011501CT (spades assembly) | ecosystem: Environmental > Aquatic > Marine > Intertidal zone >... | reverse complement strand
GTACTCTCTTCAAATATATGTAATCCTCAACATCGATATCACAATCCTCACATAAACTTTTAATTTGATTATTGGCTGATATCACTAATGTAATTGTAGCCTTATCTTTATTATTTTTTACAATACCAGGATTGCTCTTTGCCCCAAGTGCAAGTGATATAGAATTCATTATAATCGACTTACCAGCACCAGTCTCACCAGTGAAGACATTGAGACCATTTTTAAAATCAATCTCTAACTTATCTATAAAAATTATATTATGAATTGAGAGTGATAAAATCATAGAAGTATTTTAACCTTACTATTTATTTCCAAACTTCCTTAATCCAGCTACTTCTCTCCTCTTTTGGTCTTAGACCAGCATATTCTAGCTGGTTATAAATATATTCATACCATTCACTGTTTGGATAGTTATAGCCTAAAATAGCTGCTGACGATTGAGCTTCGGTGAAAATACCAAGTGAAATATAAGACTCGGAGTATCTAGCAAGCGCCTCTTCAATATGTGATGTTGTTTGATATTCAGAAATTATGACCTTAAATCTATTAATTGCTGCCGAATGTTGTTTTCTTTTTTGATAATACCTTCCAATTTCCATCTCTGATCCAGCAATATGGTCAACTGCTAAGTCTCTTTTTATTCTTGAGTCTTTTGCGTATTCCGATTCAGGAAATCTATCAATTATTGTGTTAAAGCTTTGCAAGGCTAATTTGGCGTTTATTTGATCTCTACCTATATTAGCAACTTGAAGGTAGTAGGATAATCCAATTAAATAGTTCGCATAAGCAAGATCCTTACTATTTGGGTAAAGCTGCATATATCTTGTAAGCTGATTAACTGTATCATCAAATTTTTTTGCTTCAAATAATGAATATGATGCCATTAGAAGAGCTTTCTCAGACCAATTTGAGTAAGGATATTCTCGCTCTACACTTAAAAATTTATCAGCAGCCTCTTCATATTGTTTTTTATCAAGATATGAAACGGCATCATTATAAATTTTATCTAATTTTTCTTGTGAGTATGGTTCAACATCAGGGCCACTTGCACAAGAAGCAATAAGTATAAGAAGAAGGAAAAGAGAAAATAAGTTTTTCATACTGTATATAATACAACGTATTATATTATAATTTACACTGTAAATTTAATGATTAACAATCTTCTGTAGACTGTTAGGTTTTGAGCTATATTATTTTTGATCATCTAATTCCTCTAACACCCAAGCATCTGGATTTTCAAACAAATTTTTCAAAGCAAAATAATTTAGGTTATGCCCCCCACATACTGACGTATATTTACCAATAATACCATATCCTGCTAATTTCAGATCGCCGCATATATCTAAAATTTTATGCCTTATGAACTCATTGTTATATTTTAAACCGTTGATATTCATAATGGTTTTTTCAGTTAAAACAATTGCATTTGATAAATTCACACCTAATCCAAAACCTCTGGAATGCAATTTCTCAGCATGTTTTAAAAACCCAAATGTCCTTGCCTCTGATAATTCGTCATAAAATGTTTCTTCATTAATTAAAAGCTCCATTTTCTGCTTGCCAATGAGAAGATGATCAAAATTGATTTCAGCATTGATTTCCAATGAATCTGCCGGTTCAAAACTCGCGTATGAATGATTTTCAGTAATTTCTATTTTTTCTTTAATTCTAATTATTTTTTTTGGTTTATTTAGAATTTCTTTTTGACTATTTATTGCATCAAGAAAAATTCTACTACTTCCATCTAGGATTGGAACCTCTGGTCCATCAATTTTTATTTCAAGGTTATCAATTCCAGCTCCATTCAAGGCAGCAAGCAGATGCTCAACAGTCAAAATCGAAGTGCCGAATGAATTTGATAATTCTGTACAATAATGTGTTGAAATAACATTTTGATATGATGCATTTATTATAGACTTATCCTCTGAGGCATCCAATCTCCTAAATATTATCCCAGTGTCTTCTTTTGCTGGTGTCAACGTCAAATTGCTGACTTTGTTAGTATGTACGCCTTTTCCAGAAAAGCTTATTTCATTTGAGATTGTTCTTTGCATAATAAGGCGACCTATGTAGAAGATGGTAGCTTTATAACAAATATATCCTGCACAATACAGAAAAAATATTTAGTTTGCTTGTCTTTTCAAGAATGATGGAATTTCAATATCATTCTCAATCTCATCTTCTGTTTTTTGTGACTCAAGATTGTCATCAGGATTTGCAGTTAAAAGATCATCTTGGAATTGTTTTTGATATTTATCTTTCTCTAATGATCCATTTATTGGATCTTCATTAAGTGCATTATCAATATCAGATTGAAAATCTTCAAATTTATCATCTGCATCTGTTGAAAATTCTTCATGCGATAGATTATCCATGAGATTATTATTATTTTTTTCTGCACCTTCTCCTTCTAATAAAAATTTTGAATCAGCGCTCAATGACACCTCTGGATATTGTTCACTTGTATTATCAGTATAATCATCCAACGCTTTTTTCTTAAAACTAACGTTCGCAATTTTACTAAAAAAACTATTTTTGGTTTTTTTTGAATCTTTTTCTAACAAACTCTCATTCATGGCAAAAGAAATATTATCATCTTTTATTGAAAAGAACTCATTAACCCTTGGCACATCATTTGAATCAGTAGTTTGTAAATTACTAACAACATCAAAGTCACCATAATTTTTTATCTGCGTTTGTTTCTGATTTGATTTTTCATTTTTATTAACTTTGAAAAAACTATGGTTTGAATCAATTTTTTTAATTAATACTTCAGAATCCTTTTTTACCTCCTCTTTATTATCATCCAGTGAATTATGCATTTGCTCTGATGCACCTGACTCTGCTTCCTTCGAGGGTTCATGCAAATTATTTTGATTCTGATTTATTCTAGGTATTGAATAATTTCTATTATAGGTAAAACTTGTTGAGTCAATATTTTTAACATTACTTTGAATCCCTGTTGCAACAACTGATACTTTAACCGATCCCTCAAGATTTGAGTCAAAAGTTGCACCGAGAATTATATTAGCATTATTATCAACTTCATTTCTGATCCTAGTTGCCACTTCATCAACTTCAAATAAAGTTAGATCTTCACCACCTGTAATTGATATGAGAAGACCTTGGGCTCCTTTCATTGACACATCATCTAATAATGGGTTAGATATTGCAGCTTCCGCAGCTTCGACTGCTCGTTTCTCACCGGTCGCCTCTCCTGTTCCCATCATAGCCTTACCCATTCCTTGCATAATTGATTTTACATCAGCAAAGTCAAGGTTGATCAATCCTTCTTTCACCATTAGATCAGTTATTCCTGAAACTCCAGATAGTAAAACTTGATCCGCCATTGCAAAAGCATCCGAGAACGTAGTTTTTTCATTTGCAATCCTAAATAAATTTTGATTAGGGATAACAATGAGTGTATCTACGTACTTGCTTAACTCTTCGATGCCCTCATCTGCAATTTGCATTCTTCTGACACCTTCAAATTGAAATGGTTTTGTTACAACAGCGACTGTTAATATTCCCTGTTCCTTGCACAACTGAGCTATCACAGGAGCAGCCCCTGTTCCTGTTCCTCCTCCCATACCTGCAGTAATAAATACCATATGTGATCCCGCTGAATAATCTAAAATCTCGGCTTGCGCTTCTTGTGCAGCTCCTGCACCAATTTTTGGTTGGGATCCGGCTCCAAGACCTTCTGTGAGACTTGTACCCATTTGTATTCTTCTCTCAGCGCTGGACATTGCTAGGGCCTGCGCATCTGTATTAGCAACAACAAATTCAACTCCATCTAAACCTTCTTGAATCATATTATTTACTGCATTGCCGCCAGCACCACCCACACCGAAAACAGTAATTCTGGGTTTTAATTCACTCATTGCATCTGGAATTTTTAAATTTATTGTCATGATGATCTTCCTGTGTTTAACATTAATATTGTCATTACTTTATATTTTTACTTAAAAACTATCTTTAAACCACCTAATCAATTTTAAAAAATAACTGTTGGTGTGATTATAGGATAATGCTCTAGTGGTTATTTTTTTGTTAACAAAAGTCTCATTCTGTGCATAAACCAACATTCCAATGGCACAGGAAAAAATTGGGCTTGCAAGGTCAAATGTACTTGATTTCAAATTCGGAAGCGCTCTTCTTGCGGGTGATTTGAATATCTTTTCGGCAAGGTCGTCAATCCCAATCAATTGACTAGTCCCTCCAGTCAAAACAATTCTTTTTTGTTTTGTGAGATACGGATTAATTTTCTCAATTTTTTCTTTCACCTTTTCAAACACATCTACCATGTAAAATCTTGATATATCAGCGATTGTTGCCTTTGAAATTTCCTTATATGCATTCTCATGATCAGAATAACCAATCTGTTTAACTGCAATTGTGTCACCGTTATCATATGAGTTCATTAGTACTCCACCATATAATATTTTTAATTTTTCAGCTTCTTTCTCTGATGTGCTTAATGTTCTAGCAATTTCTTTTGTAAGGTTATTACCTCCAATTGGAATTACTCCTGCAGATAAAAGAACATTATCAGAAAATATAGAATAGGATGTTGTTCCTGAGCCTATGTCAATCAATATGGAACCTATATCTGCCTCATCACTTGATAAGGTAGCAGCAGCGCTTGCAATGGGTGTAAAAAGGACTCTTTCAATTTTCAAATGTGCATTTTCAACAATATTATTTAGATTTTGTATTATCGATCTACTACAAACCAATTGATTAAAGTTGATCTTTAACAAATCTCCGTACATACCGATTGGATCTTCAATAAAATCTTGTCCATCTATTGAAAAACTAAGCGGAATGGTATCAAATATATACAAATTCCTATCGTTATTCTGTTCTTGAATAATATTATATGCTGTCGATAAATCTTTCTTACTTACCTGTACCTCCTTTATTGGAACAGAAATTTCATACAAATTTGATTCAACTTGGTGTGAGGTAATATTAACATCAATTTCATCAACGGTTACTGATGCTCTCTTTTCGGCATCCTCGATTGCTGATCTAATTGCTAGTTCTAATAATGTTGGATCAGTGACCATACCATTTTGAAAACCTTGTGATCTATGGTGACCATATCCTAATATTTCATGATTCAAAAAGTTATCTGGCGTAAGAGTATTTCTAGAAATCAAACATACGATTTTATCAGAACCAATATCTAAAATTGCATTAATTGGTTTAGGTTTCTTTGTGACAGAGAATTTCCCTGACATTCTATCAAACGTCATCAATTGCATTCTAAATATTCATATTGTATTAATGTTATCTCTATAACCTATTTGACTTGGTAATATGTCAATGCGATCTGGTAATCTCATATCAATTACATCTATGTAACGACTCAACAATAATTTCTCATTGTCTAAGTACTCAAGATCTTTAATTGAATCAGCAATTTTATTCTCAGGCAAATGTATTGTAATTCCATTGTACAATCTCACCGTCCATCTTCTATCACCAACCCTCAAAATTGATTTTACTTTCTTTTGGAAATACGGAAACTTTTGGAGAATATCCATAATATTGGGAATTTCACTAAGCGCGTTGTGACCAGCAATAACTTTTAGATTATTAAAGTCAGCTGGATTTAATTTTTCTATTATATTTGACTCGTCATCGACGAGATATTTTTTCCCATCAAAAAACCATATTGCGATAGGATTATGTTCATAAATATTTATTTCTAGTGTCGAGGGATAAATTTTCTTAATATCTGATTTCTTTACCCAGGGCAGCTCATTAATCCGATTTACAACTTCAGTAATATTTAATGACCACATTGACTCATTCTTACTAAGACCAATCTTCTCAATTATATCAGACCCTTTAGTGTGCACAGTACCATTAATTCTTACATTTTCTACCACAAGATGAGAAATAAAATTACTTAGACTATAATTTTTGGTTTTACTATAAACATTAAATAGGCTGTAACTTATAAAAGAAAATAAGATTAACACAGAAAGAATAGCTAATATTCTCAGATTGAATTTAATTAATGGCTTAAAAAATTTAACTGTTGTATTCATAAAAATTAACTCAAAACTTAAAAATTCAATTACCTTTTTAACGATGCATCATAAATAATCCAATCCACTAATTGATCAAATGATATACCAGAATATTCTGCTAATTCTGGCAATAATGATTTCTCTGTCATTCCTGGCTGTGTATTGACTTCTAAACAAACTAGTTTTTCTCCTCGGTCATCTATTCCGTATCTAAAATCCACTCTGCTTACCCCCCTACACCCAAGACAGTTGTGTGCCTTTAAAGCGTATTCTCTCATTCTTTCGTAAACATTTGGTTTAAGATTTGCGGGTATTATATGTTTTGTGTTATTACTTATATACTTATCCTCATAATCAAAATAATCACTCTTTGTTTGTATTTCTGCAATATGAGTAACTTCTTGACCGATTACACCACAAGTAAAATCCATACCGGTAACAAACTCTTCTGCAAAGAAATCTTCATCATTTGAGTTATTATCTTTTCTAAAACTATTTAATTCATTAGAATTTTTTATTATTTTAATACCTAGACTGGAGCCTCCATTTATTGGTTTGACTATAAAAGGAAAAGTAAGGTTATTAATTTGATTTCTGAAATCAATATCCTTTGCGACAGGAATACCATTATTTTTAAAAAATTCTTTTGATATAACTTTATTCATGGCACGTGACGAAGCCATCACTCCTGAATGTGTATAGCTCAAATTTAAGAACTCTAATATTGACTGGATTTTTCCATTCTCTCCCCAAGATCCATGTAAACAATTAAAAACAATATCAAATTCTAAGGTGACTAATTTAGTCACTATGTCATAATCAGGATCCAATACCTCCAGATCATATCCAAGATTAAGGATAGCTCTCTTACACTGATTACCACTTTGAATACTTATTTCTCTTTCTGGCGAGATTCCTCCCATAAGTAATAAAATTTTTTTTTTGTTTCTCATAGATTTATGCTTGGTCCATACCCTAACCTTCTTATTTCCCATTCCAAATCAACGCCAGTTTTTTCCATAACAACTTTTCTGACATTCTCTCCTAAGAGCTCTATTTGATAGGCGTTAGCATGGCCTCTATTAATTATAAAATTTGAGTGTAGTTTTGATATACACGCATCACCAACAGACATATCAGCGCACCCCGCCTCTTGTATTAATTGCCATGCTTTCCTGTCTGTTGGATTTTTAAACGTAGATCCTCCAGTCTTCTCAGTAATTGGTTGGCTTGATATCCTTTGAGATTTAAAAGAGGATATCTCTTTAAGGATTTTTTCTCGAGTTGACAGATGCCCTCTAATATTCACTGATACACATATTGATTCATCCGTAATACTACTTTTTCTATACTCAAAAATTAAATCCGAGAGACTTCTTTCCATCAAATCACCATTTGAGTCTAATATATTCACTTTAATTAATATGTCAGAAATCTGATAACCATGAGCACCAGAATTCATCTTTACCGAACCACCTATAGTACCTGGTATATTAGATAAAAAAGCTAAACCACCTATGTTATTTTTAAGAGCATAGCTTGATAATTTCTTATTTTGAAGAGAGCACCCACAGACAATCTCATTATTTTTTAATTTTTGAATGTAACTAAATGATTTACCCAATATTATTACTATTCCAGGAATCCCATCGTCCCTAACTAGAAGGTTTGATGCATTTCCAATAATTGTAATATTCGTGCCTTTAGGTTTTATTTTTAGGAGTGTGACTAAATCATCAAAATCTTCAGGGATAAATAAAATCTCTGCCGTTCCACCAACTTTGAACCAAGTTAAATTTTTTAGAGAATGATTTGGTAAAATTTTACCTTTTACGTTATTTTTAAGGTGTTCTGCTAATTTTGTTGCGTTTGGCCAGAATTTCATTTTAATTCAACCTACAGTTATTGGCATAATCTTTTCGAGATAAGGTTAATGTCCCCAGCGCCAGTAAAAATAACCATGTCTCCGTTATTAGCATTTTTGCTTATTTTATCTTTGATCTCATCGGGGTATACAAATAACACATCCACATTTGACTTACTTTTGATATCTCTGACAAAATTATCGTAGTTAAAATCATCTGAAGCTTTTTCTCCTGCGCTATATATTGGCAAAAGTAACAATAATTTTATACCTTTAAATACCTCACAAAATCGCTCATAGAGGTGAGTTACCCTGGAATATCTATGAGGTTGAAATATACAAATGAGGTTTTCCGAACAGATCTCTTTTGCAGATGATAATAAATGAGCAAGTTCAGTTGGATGATGAGCATAATCATCAAAATATGTAACACCATTAATTTCAGTGATAAATGAAAACCGGCGATATACACCTTTATATGATTTTACTCTTTCTTTGATCAAATCGACACTTAGCCCTCTAATTAGCCCAACAATAATTGCAGCTGTCGCATTATAAATATTGTATCTACCAGGTCTATCAATTTCAAAATTTAGGTTATATTCTCTTCCCTGAAAAGCTCCTTTAAGATTAAAATAATATCCGATGGATTTTTTTTTAGGAATTATATTATTTATACAAAAATTAGACTCAATATCTTCTCCATATGAAATTGTATTCTGACATAAAAATTTACCAAGTAGACTTGAAATTAAAGGATCATTTTTACAAACTATCAAATATCCATCTTGACCTACATTGTTTGCAAATTTTAAAAAATCTTCAGTAAGACTTTGCATCGAACCAAAATTTTCAAGATGATCATCGTCTATATTTGTTATGATTGAAATTTTAGAGGGTAGTGATAAAAAAGTTTTGTCTGACTCATCTGCTTCCACAATCATTAAATCAGCAGATCCAGTTTGAAGATTTGACATAAATCCATAGTCGATTCCACCAATTAGTGATGTAGGCATGTTAAATTTATCATATGACAATAACCAGGATATCATAGAAGTACATGTAGTTTTTCCATGTGTTCCAGCAACACAAATACACTCTTTTTCTGACATGATTATTGTTAGCATCTCTGCTCTTGACAAGACTCTAATTCCAAGCTTTTTTGCTTGGACTAATTCAACATTATTTTGATTAATTGCTGAAGAATAAACAACCACATCAATGTCTTTACTGATATTTATTTCATCATGTCCATGAAAAATTTTTATACCTATTTCTTTTAATTCATTAGTACTAACACCTAATATTTGATCACTACCTTGAACTATGTTCCCCTTACTCATACATAATCTTGCAATCGCTGAAACACCAATTCCGCCGATACCAATAAAATGAATTAATTCTCTTTTTGAAGTTTTTACCATCATTGACTTATATTTTTAATAATCTTCATAATCTTAGTCGTAGCATCATTAGCACCAATCTGATGTGCAGAATTACTCATTAAAATGAGCTTATTCTTATCCAGTATCAATTCTTGTAATTTATTAGAGAATTCTAATTTATTAATATTCTTTTCATCATACAGTATACAGGCATTTTGCTGTGCTAAGTATTTTGCGTTATATAATTGATCACTGTCTAATGCATGTGCCATAGGGATCAAGATTGAAGCTCTGCCTATTGTACATATTTCAAATATCATGCTAGCACCTGCACGTGATATTATTAAATCTGAACTGCTAATTAAACTTCCTATATTTTCAAAATATGATTGAATTTCACATTCTATTCCAATCTGTTCATATTTACTTTGTAAAATTCGTTCATATCCGGCTAGACAATTTTGATGTATGAACACCTTTTTCTTCAGATGAGCTGGAAAAGTAACAATTATTTCAGGAATTAAGTCATTAAATAATGTTGCCCCCTGACTTCCCCCAATTACCAAAATATTAAAGTTTTTCTTATTCCTATTAGGAATATATTTTGATCGAAGATTCTTAACATTTTTTCTTACAGGTAACCCTACAATATTTACCTTTTCATTATGTTTTTTATTTAACTGTTTTGTGTTATCAAATGAGGTCAGTATTGAACATGCGAAATATGATAATAATCTGTTTGCTCTCCCCATTATTGAGTTTTGTTCATGTATAATTACAGGTATTTTTAAAATATAGGCTGCAAGGCATGTGGGTATTGAGGTGTACCCACCAAAAGATATTATTATTTTGGGACGTAACTTAATTAATTTGAATATTGATTGAACAAAACCAATCAAATTATAGAATATAAAAAAAATCTTATGGTTTATTCCACTTTTAAATGGAGATGATGATTTTATTATGTGTATATCTGTCTTTTCTATACCATTCAAATATGACTTTCCTCTTTTATCAGTAAAAAAAATAGTTTTTGTATTTTCAAATTCTCTTAATTCCTCATGTAGTGCTAATGCTGGATTTACATGACCTCCCGAGCCTCCAGCAACCAAAACATAAAAATTTCTTACATTTATCTCTGTCACTTTTTAACTCTGAAAATGGATTGTTCTTGTGGTGTACTTATAACTACTTCTTCTTACTCTCGTGAATGCTAATATTAGTCCGAATGTTATAGCAATGGATATTGCTGATGAACCACCATATGAAATAAAAGGTAAGGTCATACCTTTAGTAGGAATTATGCCAAGATTAACAGCAATATTAATCCCAACCTGAATACAAATCAGGGATATTAGTCCAATTGATGCAATTTTAGCAAATAAATCCTCTTGAGATAGAGATCTAGAAACGCCTCTAAAAACGATAAATGCGTAAAGTAAAATAATAATAAAACATGTTATCAATCCAAATTCTTCTGCAGCAACAGAAAATATAAAATCTGTGTGTGCATCAGGAAGTATATTTTTAATCACACCATCACCAGGACCAACTCCAAACCAACCTCCATTATTGATGGCACTATTTGCTGTATCTATTTGGTAAGTATCACCAGAAGAAGGGTTAAAGAATATATTAAGACGTTGTGAAAAATGATCTAAGTATAGATAAGATAGTGCAGTTCCAGTTAATGATAATAAAAAAATTATGAAACCAACTAACAGGGGCATTCCTGTAATGAAATAAATAATTGAAGCTGTGAGTGTAATTAAAATCGTCTGACCAATATCTGGCTGCAGAATTAGTGTTATTGCAAAAATTAGATAAATTATGAAGGCAATAAATTTTCCTGGGACTTCTTTTTTTAATGACTCAGACATTAACCATGAAATAAGTACGATAAATGATGGCTTAGCAAATTCTGATGGTTGCAAAGATACTATACCCAAATCTATCCATCTTGTTGCCCCTTTTATGGGGGAACCAAAAAGATTAATAAATATCATAATACAAAGTGAACCAAAAAAAATTAACAGTGACAAACGTCTTATATGTTGCATATCTAGGAAAGAGAAAAATAAAGTAATGAGTATCCCTAAAGACATAAAAATAAACTGTTTTTTTACAAAAATATATTGATCTGTATAATTTAACTTTTCAGCAATCGGAGGACTAGCAGCTAAATTTAAAACTATACCAAAAACAATAAGTATGATAACTGAACCAAGTAAGACTTTATCAATGGTCCACCACCAATCAGATAATCTTGATTTATTTGAACGATTAATTTGCATGCGTCTCTTTTATTTCTCTAACAATTTCTTTGAATTTATAACCCCTTTCAGCAAAATTACTAAATTGATCATATGATGAGCAAGCTGGAGAGAATAGAATAGTTGCTTCCTCAGATAAGTTTAAGGCATCATTTGTGGAATTAATGATTGCCTTGCGAAGAGTTCCACAAATTTCATTTTTTATATTTACATTTGATAATATTTCACTGAAAGATTCAGCTGCTGTTCCAATTAAATATGCCTTTTTAACGTTACCTAAATTTTCTGTAATATCCGATAATCCACCATATTTTTCTATACCCCCTAAAATCCAAAAAATATTTTTAAACGATTGAAGTGCAGCTTTGGAAGCAGCTGCATTTGTTGCTTTGCTATCATTTATATAGCTAACTTTATTTAGACGTGTGACGAGTTCAACCCTGTGTTCCAACCCATAAAAAGTATTCAGGGCTTGAGAGTATTCATTCCAGCTGTGTCCCATTATTTGCATACAGGCAACACAGGCAGCTAAATTTGCCAAATTAGTCTTTAAATTAAGAACTATACCTTCATTTAATTCATATTTAGTTGAACTCTCACTGCAACTCTTATCAATCACTTCTAATATAGAATTTGGTTTTGATATTAAATGCGCAAACAGAATAATCTTTCCCCTTAAATTACTCACTGAAGAGCCAAAATTTTGAAATGTACTATTATCAACTATTGAAAAATCATTAATGTCTTGTTTGGCAAACATGCTAAATTTTATATTTTTATAATTCTCAAAACTTTTATGCCTATCAATATGGTCTGCTGTAATATTTAATAAAATTCCAATATTTGGCTTGATATTAGGACAGAGTGCGATCTGGAAAGAGGACATCTCTATGAGAAAAATTCTATTACTTTTATGCAAATCAAATTCCAATACACATTTATTACCTAAATTCCCTCCAATTTGCACATCATACCCAAGTGACTCCAGTAGATGACATAGCAACATGGTTGTTGTAGATTTGCCATTTGTTCCAGTAACCATTATGACTTTATTGCTGAAATTTCTTTTATTTAATTCATCCATGAAGAGCTGGATATCACAAATAATTGGAATACTATTTTTCTTGGCACATTCTATTAGATCACTATAAGGTCGGATATTTTCATTAATACCCGGACTTAAAATAATGGAGTCAAATTCAGAAATATTTGCAGATTGTGGATCTATTATAGAAAAATTACCTCCACGAGCATCATCTAGTATATCCATATTGTCATCCCATAATGAAACCATTGCTCCAGCAGCAGTGAGAGACTGCAGAACGCTTTTCCCCGTTTTACCCAAACCGATTATATAATAACTTTTTCCTGAACAGTGACTGAGATTGATCATTTGAATTAGCCCTACCTAAGCTTCAATGTTAAAAGCCCTGCTAATGCAAGTATTAGAGATATTATCCAAAATCTGATAACTACTGTTGGTTCACTCCAGCCTTTTTGTTCAAAATGATGATGTAAGGGGGCCATCCTAAACACTCGCTTTCCAGTAAACCTAAAACTAATAACCTGAACAATTACAGATATTGCTTCTAAAACGAATAATCCACCAATTATTAATAGAACTAATTCATGTTTTGTAATGACTGCTATAATACCAATAATTGAGCCAAGTGATAATGAACCTGTGTCCCCCATAAAGATCATGGCAGGGGGAGCATTGTACCACAAAAAACCAAGACCTGCTCCAATTACCGCTGAACATATTATGACTAATTCACCTGTCCCTGGAATATACTGAATATGTAAATATTCGGCAAAAACAATATTTCCTGTCAAGTATGTGATAAGCGCAAAACTTGCAACTGCGATCATAACTGGCATTATCGCGAGCCCATCCAAACCATCTGTTAGATTTACTGAATTACTCGAACCAATTACCACTAAACAAGAAAATATTATGTAAAAAATACCAAGATTTAGGGAAAAATCCTTGAAAAAAGGTATAAAAATTACTGGCTCGTAATTTTCAATAGTCAGCATCAAAAATAATACTGCAATCATTGAAACGAGAGATTGGAGTAATATTTTATGTGAGCCACGCAAGCCATTAGTTGATATTCGAGATACTTTCAAATAATCATCATAAAATCCAATTGCTCCAAATACTATAGCAACAAAACCAACCACCCATATATATCTATTGCTTAGGTCAGTCCATAGAAGCGAAGATACAACGACTCCTAGAAGGATTATAACTCCACCCATAGTTGGTGTTCCAGATTTTTCAATTATATGTCTTTTTGGTCCATCTATACGAATGGGTTGACCATTCTTTTGGATTTTCTTGAAGAAATTGATAATGCTAGGGCTAAAAATGAAGACAATTAACCCTGAGGTAAACATTGCTGCACCTGCCCTTGTTGATATATATTGAAAGGCATTAAGAAAGGGAAAAGTATCTAATAAAATATTTACTAACCAAATAAACATATTCTTTATCCCTCCTGGGTTTTTATTGTATTTTTAAATGATTAATAAATTCCTTTACTAGCTTACTTATTTTAATTTTGTTCCCCCCCTTTAAAAGAATTAAGTCTCCAGCTTTTAAATCAAAGTCATCATTAATGCTTATACTTTCTACTGCATCAAACCATTTTCTCTTCTTTTGCATTTTAATATTCTCAAAATGACTTTTCATTATTGCGCCGCATAAGTAAACTTCGTGAATACTCGTTTTATTAATAAATTCAATTAATTGACTATGATATTCATCTTTTAGATCTCCTAATTCGAGCATATCTCCAAGAATAATTATCTTTCGTTTTATTGAAGGGTTGGAATATTTATCTATTGACTCAATTGCAGCCATTACTGATGTTGGACTAGCATTGTAAGAGTCATCAACTAGTGTAACCACCCCAGTATTTTTTTTAAAAACAATCTCTTTCCATCTACCATCACCCTGTTCAACACTGCCCAAATGTTTTAATACTTCATCTAAATTAAAATTGTAGTGAGATGCCACAGCAAGAATAGGCATATAATTATCAATTAAATTTAAGTTTTGTAATTCCGTTTCAAATGTATATCTCTTACCATAAATATTAAAATATATTTTTGATATATTTGCAGTTCTTTTAATTTTACTGATATTAATATCTGCTTTTATATTTTTTCCAAAAGTTATGTATGATAATTTTTGTTGTTTTACAGAATTGATAAGAAGATTATAGAATTCACTATCATGAGGAATGATGACCAAGCCTTCTTTATCCATTCCATCCATTATCTTAGTTTTTTCAATTGCTATATTTTCTTTGCTTCCCAAATTACCAATATGTGCCTCACCTATGTTTGTAATAATTGCTATGTTTGGTTTAATTAGATGTGATAATTTACTAATTTCATTTTGCCTATTCATTCCAACTTCAAAAATTGCATAATCCGTATCCTTTTCCACCTTTGACCTTGATAAAATAACACCAAGATAATTATTAAATGATTGAGGAGAAGAAACAGTTTTACCATATCTTTTCAATATAGAATGAAGATAATTTTTTGTAGTTGTTTTACCTACACTCCCTGTAATTGCGATACGAAGAGCATTATTTTGCTTTGTCAGATGATCTGAGATATCTCGAAGAGCTTCATATGTATCCTCAACTAGAAGAAATGGGTATTTATTTTCATTAAACTTTTTCTTATCCGAAATAATGCAAGCTATTGCCCCATTTTTTATTGCGTGATCAACAAATTGATGACCATCTGATTCTTCACCTAAAATTGCAACGAAAACATCTCCAACTTCAATATTTCTGCTGTCTAAACATATAGTACTTGCAAACCCATTATGATTAAAGTTAGTTTCTGCATTAATTATTTTTGCTAATCTAGAAAAAGAAACATTAGTATTTATCTTATAATCTTGTGACATTAATCTACTTACTTAAGATATCAAAAACTGTATCGTGATCAGAAAAGGAAACCCTCCTATCCTCATATTGAATATATCTTTCATGCCCCTTACCACAAATTAAAAGATTATCATTAATTGATAATTTTGAAATCGCATGCGATATAGCTTCTCCCCTATCACTTATCTCAATAAATTTCTTCGAGTTTTGCATTAGTTCACTTCTTATCTTTGATGGATCTTCTGTTCGAGGATTATCATCGGTTATGACAACGTAGTCAGCATATTTAGCTGCAACTGCACTCATCACGACCCTTTTCCCAATATCTCTATCTCCACCTGCACCAAAGACTAAGAATAACCTGTTTGCTGTAACTTGTCTGAGTTCAATAAGTGCTGATTTGATCGCATCAGGTGTGTGCCCATAATCTACGTATATATTATTATTACCTTTGGAAGCTACAAGCTCTAACCTACCAATAACATTATTCAGATTGGAAATAGTCTTTAGGCTATCCATCAAAGAAATATTTGTATTAATTGTTGACAGGCATGCAGCGATTAGTGAATTTATTGCTTGAAAGGAAGCAACAAAAGGAGTTTCTATATTTACTAATTTACTGTTGATATTACAGGCTAAATTAATCATCTGGTCTTCACCTCTATAAATTTTTTCAATTACGATTGTTGAGTTCTTATTCCCAATTGAGATGATTTTTTTATTTCCTATTTCATCAATAAAATTGTGATATTTATTTGGAATCATGTATTTATTTATGACTGCAGTTCCATTATCAGGAAGTAACTCGGTAAATAATCTTTTCTTTGCATTAAAATAACTGATCATGTTCTTATGGTAATCGAGATGGTCTCTTGAAAAGTTAGTAAATGCAGCACCTGAGATATTGAGTCCATCGATTCGACTCTGATTTAGACCATGACTTGATGCTTCAATTATAACATTATCATAATTAGCTTCAGATAATTCTGCTAATTGTTTATGAAGAGAAATAGGATCTGGAGTTGTCAAAGCATCATTACTTTGTATTTTTGAATTTCCTAATGTTCCAATTGAAGCTGAGAGTATCCCATTATTGCTCCAAATTTGTTCAGTAAATTTAGCAACAGACGTTTTACCGTTTGTGCCAGTTACGGTAATAATATTTTTTGGATATTTTCCGTAAAATTTAGAGCATGTTTTTGCAAGATCTTTCCTTACAGATGTACTCTCGAGGATAATGATATTATCAAACTGATTTATAAAATTATTTGAATTTGAAACAACAATTGCTGCTGCACCTTTACTTACTGCTTGTTCAATATACTTTTTACCCAAGGTTGGATTTTCTTCAATTAGAAAAAACAAACTCCCATTAACAACATCACGACTATCCATACTTATTTGCGTGATTTCATTATTTTGTATAAATAATTTTTGCTTCTTAAATTCTAATGATTCAGAAATATCCATTGATAAGTTTCGCTTTCATCTTAATTCAGCGCTATTTCAAATTGATCAGATCTATACAAATCAATTTTATCAGTTGGTCTGATATTAAGCATTGGAGCAATTCTTGTTACTATATTTGAAAAGGTGGGAGCAGCATTCCATCCTGCAGTGGCATAACCATATGTTTCTTTTAATGGCTGAGGTTCATCTAACAGAAGAAACAAAATGTATTCTGGACTTTCCATTGGAAACACACCCATAAATGTTGATATACGTGCTTCAGGATCATATTTTCCATTTACTATTTTTTCTGAGGAACCAGTTTTTCCTCCCACAAGTATCCCATCAACCGCAGCTTTCTTTGCCGATCCATGAATAACATTCAAGTACATTAATTTTTTTATCTTTTCACTTGTAGTAACATCCAAAAATTGCTGTTTATTATTTTCCTTAATAATATCTGATTTAATGAATGTTGGCTGTACTAGTTTTCCTCCATTCACCATGGTAGAACCTGCTATAGCCGCATGAAGCGGGGTAAGTGATACTCCATATCCGTATGACATTGTTATCGAGTTTATTTCCTTCCAATCTCTAGGAATTATACTTCTTGGTATATTACCAACTTCAGTTATTTTTTCGTCCAAAATACCTAATTTTTTTAAAAATGATTTATGATACTCAACACCAAAATCAGATACAATCTTTGCTGAGCCAATATTCGATGAATATATAAATATTTCTTCTACAGAAAGTTCCCTATTTTCAGGGTGATAATCCCCTATGCTGTGCCCACCAATTTTTATTGGTTCCCTCGCATCATAAATTGTATCTAAATCAACTAAACCACTATCTAAAGCCATCGCAATTGTAAAAGTTTTAAATGTTGAACCAATTTCATAAAGAGAATTAGTTACTTTATTTGCATTTTCTGGCTTTAATGCCTGTTGAGGATAGTGAGGGTCATAATCAGGGAGTGATACTAAGCCAATAACCTCACCATTATTAACATTCATCAATACTGCAGAGCCGGCTTTTGCTGAATATTTTTTTAATGACTTAAGAAGTTCATCTCGCATTGCAAATGTGACTTCAAGATCAAGTGACAAATAAACATCATCATAATTGCCTTTTTCAATTCGTTTATCTATGTATTCCTCGATCCCAACCCTTCCATTATTATCTATATCAACATAACCAATAACATTTGCCAGCGTGTTCCCGGCACTATAAAATCTCTTTTTTTCATCAAAGAATTGTATACCTGGTATACCCAAATTATGTATTTTATCTTTCTCAACAGGTGTTATGCCTCTCTTTAGCCATACAAATTTCTTATCATTGAGAATTCTAAATTCTAAATCTTCCCTCTCAAAACTAGGAATTACATCTAATATATTCTCTATGATATCTTCCTTGTTCTTTAATAAATATGGTCTTATTGCTACAGAAATCATATCAATATTTGAAGCCACCAAATTACCATCACGATCAAATATACTTGGCCTCATGAATATTTCATTTTTGACTTCTGTAATCTCTGCACTTACTGAGGAGGATATATTTGCAAGGTATATTAATTTTCCAGATAATACTAAAAAGCCTGACATAAAACAAAAGGCTAGAAATTTGATCCTAATTTGGATACGCATCTGATTTTTGTTTATATTTCTCTCTAGCATTTTCATTTATTGATTTTCTAATTTTCAGAAAAACCAACTAGCGAGCGCTCTACTAACTCATCCATTATTTTGTTTGCTGGTTTAATTGGTATGTCTTCAATATCTTTTATTTGACTTACTCTGACTGGTTGAAGATTTAAACCTAAATGATTTGATAAGTTTTGAATTCTATCTGGTTGTGACAGTAAACTCAACTCAGCTTGTAGGGTAAGAATTTCATTTTTTTCTTTTATGATATTCCTATTAATCTCTGATATCTGATTTGAAATATTCTTACTATCATAACTAACAATATATAGTAGAAGGGCAAATATTATGGATGAGAACAATAAAAAAACGTATAAATATCTTATCATACTAGTGCTCTAATAATTTCTTCATATTTATTCATACTATAAATATCTAAATTTTCTCTAAACAAACTATCGGTTCTCTCTATACATCTGAGCTTAGCTGATCTTGATCTCGAATTAAGGATAATTTCAGATTCTTGTGGTATCAAAAATTTCTTTGTAGGATAATTAAATGAACCATCTAATATTGATTTTCCCGATGGCTCATATCTAGATTTAGAGATTGCATTTTCAGTTAGATGGGTAAATATATTTTTTACAATTCTATCTTCAATTGAGTGGAATGTGATGACAACAATTCTTCCCCCTTGATTTAAATAATTTGTAAGATTTGAGAGTAGATAAATAATTTCCTGCATTTCATCATTTACGAGAATTCTTATAGCTTGAAATGTCCTTGTAGCAGGATGGATAGATTTTCCTGGTTGTTTTTTATAAAAATTTCCTATTGTATTTTCAATAATTTTACTAAGTTCTGATGTTGTTTCAATTTTTTTTGAGTCTCTATATTCACATATCCTCTTTGCAACCAACCTTGCATGACGCTCCTCTCCAAAATCTCTGATAATCTCTGCTAAATGATGTTCCTTCAATTTATTAACTACATCATATGCACTTAGAGAGTTTTCACCCATACGCATGTCAAGAGGTCCATCCACCTGAAATGAGAAACCTCTTTTGGGATCATCTAATTGAAATGAAGAGACCCCTAAATCAAGAAGAATACCATCTACTTTACTTATTGATGAATCTCTTAAAATATCTGGTATCTTAGAAAATTTAGAAATAAAAAAACTAAATCTATCACCATAAGAAACTTTTAGCTCTTCAGCATATTGGATTGAATTTTTATCTCTATCTGTGGCAATTAATTGACAATCAGAGTTTTCAAGAATTACTCTTGAATGTCCACCGCCCCCAAAGGTGCCATCAACATAAACATTTCCTCCTCTTAATGTTAATGCCTCAAGCACCTCATTGAGCATAACTGGTGTGTGATGATATGGTCCGCCAGTAGAATTTTGTCTACTCATCATCACATCAATTACCAACATTCCTTTTACTTAACAGGCTTCTTTGCTCTTTAACCTTTTTTTGTGCCTCAATCAAATATGCATCAAACCTATTTGGCTCCCAAATCTGAAACTTTTCACCCAATCCAACAAATATAACTTCATCATTAATATGTGCATGATCGATGAGAGGTTTTGATAATATTACACGACCGTCGTTATCAATTTTCAATTCCTCAGATAATCCAAATAGCGCAGTAGATAAAATATCTCGCTCGTCAGAATAAGGATCTAGATTATCCATTAGTTCATATATATTACTTGCTAAATTTTCTCCACCAGCATCAATGGCTTCGGCTTCCAAAGATGGATAGCAAAAT
>Ga0233450_10002024_pt1 | contig 20383 bp, 9 predicted proteins | sample 011ome_30_FD_189956 | JGI IMG/M metagenome (GOLD analysis project Ga0233450, IMG submission 189956) | Coastal salt marsh microbial communities from the Groves Creek Marsh, Skidaway Island, Georgia - 011501CT (spades assembly) | ecosystem: Environmental > Aquatic > Marine > Intertidal zone > Salt... | reverse complement strand
ACCACCAACACTCCTGCCGCCGTGGATGAGAATCTCGTCCCAGTGTTCGTCGACGGCAGAGAAGTGCACGTACAAAAAGGCGTGACGGTACTCCAAGCGTGCGAACACGCCGGTGTGCACGTCCCACGGTTTTGCTACCATCCGCGGTTGTCCATCGCGGGGAATTGCAGAATGTGCCTGGTAGAGGTGGAAAAATCACCGAAACCAGTCGCCTCGTGCGCCATGCCAGTGATGCCGAACATGAACATCAAGACGACGACGGATTTGGTGAAGAAAGCGAGGGAAGGCGTGATGGAGTTTTTGTTAATCAACCACCCGCTGGATTGCCCGATTTGCGACCAAGGCGGCGAGTGCGAGTTGCAAGACCAATCGATGATTTTTGGCTCGGATAGAAGTCGGTTTACGGAAGGGAAACGAGCGGTGGAAGATAAAGAGTTAGGGCCGCTCGTGAAGACGGTGATGACGAGGTGCATTCACTGCACGAGGTGCGTGAGATTCGCGACGGAAGTCGCCGGCGTGCAAGAGTTAGGGGTGACGGGAAGAGGAGGTCAAGCGGAAATCGGAACGTACGTGAGTAAGTTGTTGAGTTCCGAGTTGAGCGGGAACGTGATTGATTTGTGCCCGGTTGGCGCGTTGACCTCGAAACCGTTCGCGTTTACCGCGAGAAGTTGGGAGTTGAAACCAACCGAGACGATCGACGTGTTGGACGGGTTAGGAAGCTCCATTCGCGTGGACTCGAAAGGTACGGAAGTCATGAGAATCACGCCCAGGTTGCACGAAGGCGTAAACGAGGAATGGATTTCGGACAAAGCGAGATTTTCCTACGACGGTCTGAAAAGGCAAAGATTAGATGCCCCGTACGCGAAGAACCCGAAAACGAACAAATTGGAAAAAGTCACCTGGGAAACCGCGTTGGAAATTGTCGGCGAACAGTTGAGCAAGGCGGACCCGAGAAATTTGAGAGCGGTAGCCGGTAAGCTCGCGGATTGCGAGAGTATCGTCGCTTTGAAAGATGTCATGACGTCGTTAGGATGCGTGAACTTTGAAGTGGAAGGCGTAAACGCAGACGCGGTGAATGTTGATTCGAGATCGAACTACATCATGAACTCGAACATCGTAGGCGTGGAAGACGCCGACGTCGTCTTGATGGTGGGCGCGGACGTTCGCTTAGAAGCGCCCGTTTTGAACGCCAGATTACGCCGCGCGAACGTCGCGGGTGGCGTAAAAATGGCCACGTTAGGACATCACGGCGACTTGACGTACCCAGTTGAAAACTTAGGCACGGAAGCGTCCATCATCAACGACTTGCTTTCCGGCAAACACGCGTTTAGCGAAACGTTGAAAAACGCGAAAAACCCGTGCGTCATCGTCGGTTCCGCGGTGTTAAACAGACCGGATTGCGCGCAGTTATTGAAGAGTTTACACCAATTGTCGGACCAATTCGGTGTCGTTACCAACGACTGGAACGGATTTAACGTTCTGCAAGCGTCTGGAGGCACCACCGGCGCGTTAGACCTCGGTTTCGTCTCCTCGAAGAACAAACACATTAGCGAAAACGACGGCTTGAAAGTCGTCTACAACTTAGGCTCGGAGACCATCTCCTCGTACGACTCCGAACCGGGGAAGAAATTCGTCATCTACCAAGGCCACCACGGCGACGTCGGCGCGGCTGGTGCGGACGTTGTCCTCCCTGGCGCGGCGTACACGGAAAAAGACGCCACGTACGTCAACACCGAAGGAAGAGCGCAAAGGGCGTTAGCCTGCGTGGCGCCTCCGGGATTAGCGAGAGCGGATTGGAAAATCTTACGAGCGGTTTCCGAATTCGCCATGGTTCCTTTGAAATATAACACCATCGAGCAGTGCAGAGAGAGATTGGCGGAAGTCTCCCCAACCTTCAACGCCATCGATGAAGTCGAACCGAGCTTATGGTTAAACGGCGCCTCGTACGCGCATTTAGCCGGAGGGACGCCCAACGTCGTCGCGAAAGGCGGAGCAGGTAAAAAAACCAGCGGTGCGACTGTTTTCGCCTCCGAACCGTTAACGACGAACGTCGAGAACTTCTACATGACCGACGCGATTACGCGAGCGAGCGCGACCATGGCGAGATGTTCCAAGGCTAAAGCGACTGGATCCGCTTTTTAGTTTTTGATTTTATTGTTGTATTTATAGAGAGAAAACCATCCTCATTAAAACGTTCGTTCGTTCATTATTCTCGTGCAAATATACTCTCGCATCGCCCTCTGCTTCTTCAACGATGACGTTTCAAAACGTAAACGACGTGAACGAAGAACTCGCGGGAGCCTCCGTGATGATGAACAACCCTAACGCTCGGCAAAGATTCGCTCCGGGAAATTCGAGTTCGAATTCGAACAACAACAACAACAGACCGTCGTCTTCGTATCATCACCATCACCATCAAAGACGAACGAAAAGAAGCAACAACAACAGCATCACGACAATTAATATTATCAAAAGAGCGACGAAGAATAAGACGAAAATCTGTCTCGTCGCTTTACTCGTCTTTATATCGTTCGTGAATCTGATGGTGTTTTCGAGAGATTCCGAGGCGAGATTGATGTCCTCTGGGAGGAAATACGCTCAGAAGAAAGACGCACAACGTCGGGAAGAATTATCACACGAAGACTACGACTTTGGTAGTAAAGACGAAAAAGGTAGAAAGAAGGACGATTCAGACGATTCAGACGATTCAGACGAAAAACCGAGCTTAGAAACCGCCTTGTTGGGATCCGCGTTAGCGGTGGACAGTCCTACGTTAACGTCTGGATTCAAATCGCTGAGCTACCCGTCTTTGGCGGAAGTCGGGGACTCGAAGCGCACGTTTTTAGTCGCCTTTGAAGGGAATTGGGAATGGGGCGTTCCGAAATCGCTGACGAACAGGGAGTTGGATCAGAGGAAAATAGAGGACATCAACGAATCTCGAGGCGGGCACTGTTACGTCAGTCGAGGACGGGTGTTACCGATACAGCCGGGATCGGACGTCGCGCCGAAGGAGCAATGGCACGCGCCAAAGATGGCGGTGAAAGGAACGTCTTCGAATGATAAGTGTTGGCGTCCCCAGTTGTTCGTGGTGCCACAAACGCACGAGGTTTTGTTGTTTTATAAGCGAGGCGCGAGTCGAGAGACGTGGGAAGGTTTTTTGAAACGCTCGTTGGACGGCGGGAAGACGTGGTTAGAGGAGGAAAAGTTACCGCCTGGAATTTTAGGCCCGTCGAAGAATAAAGTTTTGAGAAACAGCGAAGACGAATCGATTCTGAGCGCGAGCGAGAGGTGGACGCGGTCGAGCGCGTGCGCGTGGATCGAGAGAGCGGAAAGAGAAGGGAGAGATTGGACCGTGAAAAGCGGTCCGATTCGCATGGAGAAGAAAGGTTTACAGGAACGATACGGCGGAGGAAGAATGGGCGATAAAGCGGCCGAAGAGGAAGCGAGAGATTACGGAGGCATCGAACCCGCGATATTTTATAAAGACGATGGAACTTTAGTCGTTCTCGCTCGACCGGCAAAAACGACCGAACGGTTTCCGAAAAGTTTATCCGGCGTCGTGCACGCCGGAGGACGATCGAAACAGTCCTCGAGATATTTTCCGAAAATGTTAAAAGCTGAATTGAAAGACGAACCGAACGCGCAGTGGTCGGCATTTAAGGAAATCGCGGATTTACCTTTACCAACCGTATTTGGTCGAGGATTCGACGTGGAAAAGTTAACCGACGGACGCGTCGTGTTAGTTATGAACGACCCGGGTAAGAAAGGCGTGAGCGTAAAAATCTCGAGAGACGACGGCGAAACGTTTCGAGAGGCGTTTGTGATTGAAGACGGCGACGATGAAGACGAAAGCAGTGGTGGTAGTAGTGGTAGTAGTAGTAGTAGTGGTAGTAGTAGTAGTTACACGAGGGATCCAGTGATTCACGTGGCGAACGATGCCATGATTCACGTGGTTTACGTTGCCAACAACGGGAAGAAGATCAAGAGAGCGGTGTTGGATCCCGAACAGTTATAGTATTAGTCATGTATGATAAGAAATAATTTTAGAGCATATCAAAAATGTAATAATATAGTGGTGCAACAGTTAATGAAAGAGAGTGATTCTATCGCCGGGATAGATGACGTCTGGGTATTTGACCAAGTTCCCGTTTGCGTCTCTCACTTCTACTTTTTCCGGCAAAACGCAGCCGGTGGCCGCGCACAAGGAATCCCCGGGTTTCACCTCGTACTCACCTCTGCGTAACGGACCTCTAGGGTCGTCCGGGTAAAAGTAATCTATGTTGTTACCGCTTTGCTGCTGCTGCTGCTCTAATTTCTGATGTTGTTCAGACACGTCCACGTCTTCGATGGAGACGAACCGTAAATCTCTCTCGTCCGCGCTTCTCGAACTGCGGAATCCAACCAAGAACAAACCAATCGCGGCGCCGACTAAAACGTTCGGATCGATCGTTTGTACGATCGATCGCAAAGTCGTAAACTTTTTTAAAACCGTTCGTCTGGACCTATCAGCTATTCTTGAGACTAAACCGATGGGTTTGCGAATGAAATTTCGACTCGCTCGCTCCCTCGCTTGCATAGAAATGTCGGTTAAAATGCCTCTTTGCCGTAAACTCCTCAACGCTTGCTCTTTCGTTTGTTGTTGTTGTTGATTCGTTTGTTCGTCTCGAAAACTTCTATTCGCGACGGAGGTGTTCATGGACGACCTCACCGGCGATAACGGCGGACCGACGGAAACTTTCGACGTGTCCAATAAGAAAGACCTTTGACTCCTCGCGTGGTTGGTGTCCACGCTCCTTTCCTCTTCTTCTTCTTCTTCTCGCGTTCTATTTATCGTCTCTCTGCTATTATTATTGTTGTAGCTAAAATTATTATTCAGGTTTTCAAAATCGTGCGCGATTTCCGAAACCGTCGCGCCCGTCGATATTGGATTCATCACACCTCCCGTGACTCTCTCTCTTTTTTCCCTTTCCTTTTGCGCTCGTTTCATCTCCTCCAACTGCTTCTCCAACGCCTCTCGCCGTTTCTTCTCCTCTTCCAACTCTTTCGATTTCAACGTCACCGTTTCTTGCGCCTCTCGCGTCACCTCTTCCGGTTTCTTAAACTGCGGCGGCGTTCGAGAGAATCGTTCGAGAAGTTGCTTCCGTCCTTCCGAAATCTGGTGTTTCCCGATTTCAAACACGCCGCCGCCGCCGCCGCCGCTCGATTGTTTCTCGGGCGTCTTCTCGCCGTCCGGGTGAACATTTTTATTCGCGACAAGATTCCTCGCTTTCTCCTTCCCGAAATTCACGCCTTCCAGCGTCACTCTCACGCACACGTGCCCGACGATGTTTTCCCTCAAATCGTCCCACATCGCGATCCATTTCCCCGGCACTTTCCCTTTATTCTCATTCGCGAACAGTTGGAAATCCATGGTTCCAAATCCCACAACTTTGGTCATCTCCTCGTCTAACAACTCCACCGATAAGTGCGTGTACGTGTTCACGTTCAAGGTCAGCGGTAAATGTATCTCCGCTCTAAAAACTGGATCTGTGCCGAACGCACCGTCGGTTATCGCGACGGAGTCGACTAAGCCGGGCGCGAGTAACGCGCACCGAACTCTGGTTTTCAGATTCGCGCGTTCGTGTGGTAACGAGCGCCCGGCGATGACTGCGACGGAGCAGACATCTTTTGAGGACATGCGTTTTAAAACGTCGTCTGCTTCTTCTTCAGCGGCGAGAGTACCACCTCTGAAAAAGCCTCGATATCCTCGTTTCGAAGAGGAAGACCCTCCTCTCGAAGGCGAGAACATTTTATTTTAAGTGAGAGCGGTTACTAAATCAATAGCACAACAAAGTGATGTGTCGAGTTCCTTCCCAACGGACTTCTTCTTAGAATTTTTTCGTTGTTTTCTCTCTGTCTGTTGTAAAAAAAATTCGTTTGCTGTTTTTTTTGAATTTTTGATCGAAAGAGCGAAACTTTTTGTTCTTCTTTGAACAGAATTTTTGCCTCTTCTTCTGTTTTTTTGAATCAAGGAGAGATTTTGTCTCTCGTTTTCGAGATCGCTCTCGTTCTCGCGTTTTCACTCGTTCTTAAGAAGAGAAAAAAAGAGAGATCGAACGAGACATTTCTCATCCCTCATATCAGCACTCCCCGATCATCACATCACGTACTACATAAAATATGGCCTGCACTTTATCCGCTTCGGGTTTACTCCCGCTCAAACAACGAGTAGTCTCGAGAAGTTCTTTAAGAAGAAACTCCGTTTGCGTCAAGGTACGGTTTCTTATTTAGCATATGTCGTGTTTTAAAGAGACGAGAGAAGCGATTTTTTTCTTTTTTCTCTCTCTATCTTTTGGGTTTGGGATCCAATTTTGTGTTGTGTTCCTCTTTCTCTCTTTCAAACGTAGAACAACTCGCGCGCAACGTGAATGCGCGCGCGCAGTTGAGGAGAGTTTCTGGGCGCGTTGTTGCGTTGTTCTCCGATATACATATATATTTGTATAGTAAAAGAGAGAAAGAAAGAGAGAGAAAGAAATTGGATGTCGATGATGTGTGTTTGGGTGAGAGAGAGACCTCCTTTGGCTGTAGGAGAGAAAAACGAGAGAAACGTTCCTCCTTTTACAAAACACAGGACAAAAAAGGAGGAGATAATCGTATCTTTTTCCAGGAGGGGAGATGCGGCTATTTAGGGTTATTTTTTTTTCTTTTTTCAAACTTCTCTCTCTTTGTTGTGTATTGTGTGCTGACATGAAAAACGTTTTTCTTCTACTTCTTACGTCAAACACCAATCACACGTAAAACAACGCATATATAGGCTTCTTCCCAAACGACGAAACAATTTATCGCGCAAAAAAGCGAGCAATTGTCTAAATCCGTCGCCGCGGCGACGACTTCTGCGTTGTCTTTCGCCGCCGCGCCTCGCGAAGCTTTCGCGAGCGCGAACGAGTCCATCTCTGACGTCGCTTTGGCGAACGTGAACATTTTGGGCGTCATCGCCGTCGCGTTGTTCATTATTATCCCGGTGTCCTTTTTGGTCATCTTGTACGTGAAATCCACGGCGGAAGGCAACGTTTCCGGTGGTTTCTCGCAATCGTACTACGACGAGTCGAAGAAGATGGGAAAGAAGTTGACGAACGAAGCCGCCGTGCTGAAAGGCAAAGGGACTGGCATGAGACCGGAGAAGTAGACATCATCTCTTAAGAGAGAATAAGAGAGAGAGAGAGAACAAGAGAGAGAGAGAGAGAGAAAGAGAAGGACTACTATCATTTTTATATATAGCTTTGAAATTCGCGAAACAACACAAACAAACAACAATACAACAAGAATAGTTTAAACGTATAATAATACATCGCGTACATCGCGCGGTAGTAGTAGTACTTAAAAAAAAATCGTTCTTCTTCTCTTCTTTTTCTACAATAATATGCGCTGCTAGATTATATACTATATTTATTAAACGAGTATATGTGGGGGCAATCACTTAATGCTAGCTAACACGGACCGAACTTGCTTTTTTTGATCCTCCGATAAGATCGCGTCGTCGCCCGGGAACTGAATGTCAAACTTGATTTTCAAATCGCCTCTGCCACTTTGAGATTTCGAGAGCGGCATGCCTTGACCGCAAATGACTTTGACATACTTCGGGCTGATCACGTGCGGGACGCTGACGTCGATGCTCTTCCCGTCGATGGTGTACACCGTCGACGACCACCCGCACATGGCGTCCACCAAATCTATCTTCACCGTTTTAATCAAATCGTTCCCGTCTCTCGCAAAGTGCGGATGTTTCTTCTCGTCGATTTCAAACACCAAATCCGCAGCTATCGTGTTTCTATCCTCGTCGCCTCCTTTCTCCGCGAAGGTTATTTTCGTCCCTTTTTTAAACCCTGCGCGAATGGGTACTTCTATAGTTTCCGCTTTCGATTTTTGGTTCCCGGACGCGTCCAACACTTTCCTCGTGATTTTCAACTTTTTCGTCGCGCCGTAGAACAAATCTTCCAAACTGACCGCGAGTTTCTGCTCAACCGCAGGTGGTTTCGTCCTTTGCCTTTGTTGTTGCGGCATGCCGCCTCCCATGCCGCCGAACGGGTCCCCGCCCATGCCCCCGAAGCCGCCTCCCATGCCGCCGAACGGGTCGCCTCCCATCCCTCCGCCGCCGCCGCCGAAGAACTCTTTGAATATATCGTGCGCGTGTTGTTGCGAGAACCCGTGTCCTCCACCGTTACCACCCCCTCCGAACCCGTCTTGTAACCCATCTTCGCCGTACCGGTCGTAAATCTCTTTCTTTTTCGGATCGGTCAAGACTTCGTACGCCTCGGAGACTTCTTTAAACTTCTTCTCGGCTTGCGCTTGTTTGGAGCCTGGGTTTTTATCCGGGTGCCATTTCATGGCCAGTTTTCGGTAGGCTTTTTTGAGCTCGGCGTCCGAGGCGTCTCGGGAGACGTCGAGGATCTTGTAAAAGTCTCGGCCGCCCATGTTTTCGAAGCCGTTTCCTTCACAGAATGAATGAAGTTTCTCTCGAATCGAATCGAATCAAAAGCCAACGTTAGCGTTGCTTTCTTCTTTGCGCGCTCGTTTTAAGCGCAATAAAAACAAAGACGCAGTATAACGACAACGCGATACTAAATCGCTCGTCGTTGTTTCTCTTTCCGGCGTGTGCTCAAAGCCTTTCTCTCTTCTCTCCGTGTGTATTTGTGACGTGTGCAATCGTGTGGAAAGAATGAAGCATTTTCCAATCCAATCGGCCGCACTTTTTAGGAGTAACAACACGAGGGAGAGAGAGACGGAAAGAATGCGGGAGGAGGAAAAGGCAGCAGAAAAGGAGGAGGACGCAGAAGACGCGTGTTTTCGAGGGTGCTGCCGCGTTTTGAAGACCACGAAGAGAGGGACTCGTGATGATGATGAAACGAACGCGTTTCCAAAGATGACGTTCCGCTTGGCGAAAGATTTGGTAAACGTCAACGCGATGATGACATCGATTACGGGGTCTTCTTTCGAGAATACTACTACTACTACTACTACTACTACTACTACTAATAATAATAAAGCAGGGAAAAAGAATCAAAGATTGTGTATTAAAATGTTCACCTCGAACGCATCTCAAGTCTATCTGTCGAGAATGTACGAGCAACCGGTGGCAATTAAACTGCCAATCCTACGCACGAAAACCGACATCGACCGGTACCACTGCGAGTTACGGATCGTCGCATCTTTAAAACACGAAAACATATGCTCGATTTTAGGCGCTCGAGCGTGGCCACCGGAATACGCGCTCGTGTTTCCGTGGTGCGAGAACGGGTCGGTACATCAAGCGATACACGTCAACCGGTGGGTACCGAATTTGGGAGGCGCGTTTAAAGTGTGTTGGCAAACGGCGAAGGCGTTGAGATATTTGAAAGAAACGCACGACGTCGTGCACAGAGACGTGAAACCGAGCAACATATTGTTGGACGAGAAATGGAACGCGAAATTGACTGATTTTGGCTTATCGGAATATCGAGCGGATTTGGAAAACTCGTTGCAAGCGGCGATATACAACGAGAGCGTGAAGTCCGAGGACGCAGAAGGGAGGGCGATTGATATCAACGGTAAGTTTGTCGCCAACGACGGGAACGCGCCGAGCGGCGGGTTTCAAAAGCAACACTTGGTCGGGACGTTAGCGTACATCGCTCCAGAGGTGTTGATGCGAGTGGTGTCCACGTACGCCAGCGACGTGTATTCCTCTGGGATTACGTTTAACGAAGTCGCGTCGAGAGTGGAACCGTACGCCGATCGAGAGCGGAACGTGGCGTTGGCGCACACGTGCATGGATTTGAGTTACAACGACGGCGATTTAGCGAAAGCGATCGTGATTGAAAATTTGCGACCGGTGAAAGCGTTTTTTGACGCCGACGAGGAAGAAGAGAAAGAGAAAAATGTAAAGGAAAAGGAGGAGGAAGAAGACGAAGCAAATAGAGGTAGAAGAGATAACAATAATAGCAATAAAAACGAAGTAGAAGTCTCGCTCCAACGCGAATTCGAAAAACTCGTCACGAAAATGTGGGACGGGAAACCGGAAAACAGACCAGATTTTGCGGAAATAGAAGAACGGTTACGAAAAGGCGTCGAGACGTACGAGAAAGAAATCGGGGCGTGCGTTTGGACGCAAGCTGCTCTTTCCGAGTCTTCCTACGAGAGCAGAGAAGACGAGGACGCGACGATGACTGACGCCGAAAACGAGGACGGGGAGGACGCCGCCGGAAAGAACGATCAAAAGACTGCGTTTGGAAATCGCGCTCGATTCGCGCCGTGCGCGTTCGACGCGCCGTTGTCTTCTTATTCGACGATGGATGCTACTACTACTAATAACAACAATGATAAGGGTACAAAACCACCGTGCATCGTCTCCAACACCGGCGCGTTTGCCACCGCGGGCGCTCGAGGCAACGATAAGATGGAAGACAGGCACAAGATTTTCCGCGATTTCAACGGGCTTCCCCATTGCGCCGTGATGGCGGTGTTCGACGGCCACAGAGGATTCGAGTGCGCGGAATACTGTTCGGAAAATCTCTCCGACGCCATATTATCCGAATGGGGCGAGAACGGAAACGATATCCCGTCGACGCTTAAAAAAGTCTTTCAAAAACTCCACCTGGCGTTTGTCAAACACTGGACGGAAAAAGAACGCAGAGACATGCACAAATCCACCGCGGATCCAAAATCGAAAAAGAAACGGTATCCCGGCTGCACGGCGACGGTGTGTTTCTTCTGGGGTGACGATGTGTACGTCGCCAACGCTGGAGATAGTCGAGCGGTTTTAGGCCACCATCCAACCGGAAACGACGAGGTCGACGCCGACGAAACGACGTGGTCGACCGCTCTGAGCGAAGACCACTGCGCGTCCTCGAACGCGAAAGAGTTGGAACGAGTGAAGAATTCCTCAGAAAACGTAAAAATACGAACTTTAGAGAACGGTCAAATACGCGTCGGCGACGCCGGTTTAGCGGTGACTCGAGCGTTAGGCGATTGGGATTGCACGGAATCCGGAGGCGTTTTGTCCGAGCCGGAAGTAATCAAGAAGACGCTCTCCGCCGACACGGACGCTTTCATCACGATCGCGTGCGATGGTTTGTGGGACGTGTGCACGAACACCGACATGTGTTCGATCATACGAGATACGGTGAAAGAGCCGAGCATGTGCGCCAAACGTTTAGGATGCGAAGCGTTGAATAGATTGAGCGACGATAACATCAGCGTCTTGGTCGGCATTCTCGGCAACGAAGGCACGTTCGCCAAAGTTTCGTGGAAGAGCACGTATAACGACGGCTTTAGCGGGTTGAAGTGATGCTTTTCTACCGCTGCTGCTGCTGCTGCTGATGTAATACTAATATATAGTACTAGTTGATTTTCTAATAATGAACGATACCGTAATCAAAGAGAGAGAGAGTATATATATTGGCTTTCGGCTTTTCTTCTTAAGTTGAGGCTTTTCTGATTATGATTAAACAATTTTGTGGGGTATAAGATGCGTTGCTAAGAGGTAATAGATACGTTTACTCGCGCATTGAACGGAGAATAAACACATTTACTTGCCTGTTTAAAGAGAGAGGAAATCGAGAAAGAAATTAACATCCATCGTCAGTCAATCAATCACAAATCTTCACAAACTTTAGATTATTTCGACGCACCACTCGCGAAGTCCACGCACGGCGCTCCCGTAATCGTCTTGCACCCAACATTCGATCGCGCCACGTTCGCCGCCAATCTCCCGTCAAAAGTCGTGACATCCGCGGACCCGTCCTTCTCGACGTAGACAACCGGTCTTCCGTCCGGAACGAACGGTTGGACAAACTTTTGCGCCGCGGCGTTCGGGACGCCGTTTTGGAGCGGGAGGCCCATGATTTCAGCCTGCGCCGGGGCGGAGTTGAAGAGCATGATCGCGGCGGCGCCGGCGGCGGCGATTTGTTGCGGCTTCCTGCATTGATGAATGACACACACACACACACACAGAGAGAGAGAGAGAGAAAGAGGTGTTAGTTTGAAAAAAAAATCCAACAGTCTCTCTGGTATTGCGCAAACAGAGAGTACGCAGTTCCTTTTTCCTTCGTTTCCTCAGGAGTACAATCTCCTCAATTTTGCGTATCTTTTTGGGGCAGAAACCAAGTTTGAGGCAAAAAGCCAAGGAGATAAAAAAAACAAATTCTCATCTCGAATGTCTCGAATTCGCGCAGGTTTGCGGACGACGCGAACGGCAACGCGACTTTGAAGAGATACGTTCGGTGGATGTAGATGTATATATCTTTGTCTGTGTGTTGAGTTCGCTCGTTTTGAGACGACTCGTACTCTTACTCTCTCTTTTTTCGGAGAGCGAAATTTGCGCGGGTAACGACCGAAATTCCATCATCGCTCGTCGCCCACAAATCGGAGAAAAAAAAGACAATATAATTCGAAATCCAACGAGGAAGAGATGCGCGCGAACACTCACGTGGCTTTCTTTTCACATTTTTGCGCTTGCGCGGAGGCAACGACCGAAACAGTAACCGGGGCTTTGATGGCAAACATTTTTTATGTTGTGTTTTTAAGAGTGTAGGTGTGCTATTATGACGTTCTTTGTGGTCGAGATTTTCACTTGTTTTTAGACAGAGGGAGATGGATAATAATACACAAGAGAAAACTCTAAAATACTATGGAATGCGCTGGAAAATTTTCCTCTTTCAATTAAACTAAATACAGTATTACATACACACACACGCGCGGGCGTTCTTCCGAGCAGCGCTCTTCTCTACTGCGCTCTCTTTTTCTATTGCATTATTATTATTGTTATTATTTTTGTTGTTTACGCAACCAACTCTCGACGTCCTCTCGATCAAAAGCGATATCTTTTTCAAACTTGGACGCGGCGGATGCGGAGGATGTTTTTCGAATGGTGACGGTTTTGAACTCGATGCGAACGTCGCTGGCGAGGCGAGAAATTGCCTCGGAGTTGTCTTTGGTCAAGTTGATGACGTTTACCGCGTGCTTTTGTTGGGATTTTTTGAGCTCGAGGAGGACGGTGAGGACCGCCGAGCGGGTTTCCGCGGGCGAGAGAGAAGAGGCGTCGATGGTGACGTCTGCTCCTTCGTTTTCAGAGTTTGAAGGCGAAGAGGGAGCAGGAGTTGTCGTTGTTGTTGTTGTTGTTGTTGTTTTTGTAGAGGTAGATGTAGAAGGCGACGAAATAGCCGCCTTCGCGTTAACCTCCGCGGCAACTCTCGTGAGCATTTTCAACGCGTTCTCGGATTGCTTCCTTAAATACGCGTTGTTGTTGTTTTTACTACTCGCGCCGACGCCTTCATTATCGCTGAAGCCCTCTTCTCCCTGGTTCGTATCGTCGTCCTTGCTGTCATCTTCTCGCTTTTTTTGCACAGAAGGAGCAGCACCGACGCCAACGCGTCGGGTCATGTCCGCGTACATCTCTCGTAATACGTTCACCTCCTCCATCGTTCCCACGTCGCGAAACAATCGAGGCTCTAATATCGTCGCGCGAATAGCCGCGTTGAATATTCTCGGTTTCCGTTCACCATCTGAAGCGAACGTGTTCGCGTACCGATCGTAAAAAGTAACCGCATTTCGAAACTTCGACGCGACGGAGTAGGCGTAAAGCATCGTGATGAACTCATACTCATCCGGTTTCGACGTTCGTCGCATGCGAACGATGCGTTCAAACGTCCCTTCGCTCTTCTCTAGATACTTCTCGCCACCTCTCGCGTACGCCGCTAACAGCGAATTCAGATGTTCCGTGGTCACAAATTCTGCGCCGCGTTTTGATATCATCTCTTCCATCACTCGTTCTGCCGTCGCCGGGCCGTTCTTTCCCATTTTCTTGGTTGCTTTCAACAGCGCGAGATACGTCACCGAATCCGCGATGAGTGGATTATCGTCTCTGTTTATCAAGTCCAAGATATCCATGGCTTCACCCGGGACGTTTTCTCCCGCGCAATGGTCGATGACGATGTTCGCAGCGGCGATCGGGTAGTATTTTTTCTGTTGAATGGTTGTCGCCGGGGTTGCATTCAATCCGTTGTTCTTCGCCGCGTTCATCGAGTTCATCGACGACATCTTGGGCGTCAACAGGTTCTCTTTCAAAATGGCGACGTTTTCGGAAAGCAAGTTGGCGTCGCGCAACGCCAAGCTGAGGAAGATCCAAAACTCTGGCGAGAGTTGGCTGTTTGCGTTTCTCGCTCTGCCTTCTTCGTTGTAAATCAACTCCTCGTTGTACACCGCCAACGCCTCTTCGACTCGTTCAGGACCGGCGCGTTGAAAGGCTTCGACTACGCATCTGCGAATTTCCGGCGCGTTTGCATACTCGTCGCCAAATCCAAAACGCAACCGATCGCGAACCTCGATCGCTTCGTCCGCTAATCCTGCTCTCGCGCAGATTTCTAATATGCACTCTAAATCGTGGCGTTTGCTTTCGTCCTTGGATGTTGTGGTATCCGTTCGTGACGACAACGACGACGAAGAAGAAGAAGACGAGCGGTATCGTCTTCGTCCACCGTTACGATCGTTTTCATCGTACGAGGCAAACAAAAGAGGCGCTGATTTGGATTTCGAGTTCGATGTGACCGCATCGATCGCGAACCTTGCCGCAGTTTTGTTCGAGATGCGACCGTTCCGTCCGCCGGCGTACCGTAAGGCTTTATATAAAGCTCTGTACGTGCTTTTGCTCGGAGGAACGCCATTTCTTTGCATGTTTTGAAACACCATCAGCGCCTGTTTCGGTTGCTTCGAGTCGCAGAGGAAGTGCATGACTTGCGCGTACGCCGGTTCGACGTTTTCGCGGTTCTTTTTCGCGTCGCGGTCGTCGCGGAGTTCTTTGAATTGTTGCTTTTTCAGTTGACGCAAACGTTTCGCCGCGGCGAAATCGTAGTAATTTTTCTTCCTCGTCGCGTCGTCGTCATTATCCTCCTCATCATCTGCGCTACTCTCGATATCATCACCATCTTCTTCCGGCTGTTGTTGAGATTGTTGTTGTTGTTTCTGTTGCTCGTATTTAAATGCGGCGGCGAACGATTTCGCTCCAATCGTACCTCTCGCCATCCACTTCTCCGTCGTTTCCAACTCGCGAATGATTTCCATCGCCTTTGCGGCGTCTCTCGCTTTACACAACAAACCGACGATGCTCGAATAACACTGACCATCTAAAACGATATCTTTCTTCTTCGCTCGCGACCAGCACTCTAAACCGAGTTTCTTCATTTCATCAATAGTCGGCCTTCCGTTTTCAACGCCAAACGCGGATATTAACGTCGCCACGATAAACGCGTCGCCATTTTCTCGGTTTCGTTTCATCGAGTCGTACACCGTCATCGCGAATTCCACGTCTTTCGTCTGGTTAATAACTTTACACGCCGCCGTGAACGCTTTGCGTTTGAATCCCGATCTCGGTTTGATTTTCAAAGCTAAATCCAGGAAGCAATTCTTGGCGTCGTCCAATCGATTGACGTGTCGAGAGCACGAACAAAGGCGTTCGATTTTCAACTCGACGGCTTTCTTATCGCCGTACGCGCAATCGTGGTACGCCTCGACGTCTGTCCACGCTTTCTTCGCGCGAACCGTAAATCCTAAATCGTCGTACGCTCTCGCCATGGCGAGCAATACTATGCCCTTCGCGTTTGCGTTAACTCGAATCGCTCTCGATTTAATCCTTTCCAGTTCTAACGCTATGATTTGTTCGTTTTCCGGGGTTTCCACGTTTTCCTCCTCTTCCTTTTCCTCTTCGATCGTATCGCCATTAATGATGACTTCTTCTTTTACGTTTGAGGAGGATTTTACGCCTCGAAAGATTTTCCTCCGTTTCGCCCAAAGTTCAATCAACTCGTGCGCGTCTCGACCGTTGACGACGTCGATGACTTGCAAAATGTCGTCATCCTCCGTGTCCTCCGAACCATCGTTCATCTCGTAATACCTAAAATCCCACTCCTGACTGACGTACTTCCACAACGTTTTCGTCCAAACCGTCTTCTCCTGGTCTACTTCGTATCTCTCCGCCACCGCGTCTAAAACAACCTTCAACGTCGCGAACGTTTTCGGCTTTGCCGCGCGAATGAAATCGCCGGTGATTGTCATCGCTTTTTGCTGCCTGCCTTTCAACGGCGGAAGTATATGTTCACTCGTCGCACATCCCCTCCTCATTCTTCCATTTTGCGAGGAAGTGTGACTCCCGCAGACGGCCGACGTACTCGCACTCCCCCCGCTCCCGCGCTTCGCTCTGACGAAATCGTGCGTTTGCACTCGCCTCTGAACATACGTCTTCCCAATCCTCCCTCGTTTTAGAGAGATATCGTTTGACTTTAGCGCTTCTCTCCATCTCTGTTCTTCTAAAACTTCGTATTGGAGTCGTCTTTTCAGTGTACGCGCTCGTTCTTTGATCGACGCTTCTTCTTCTTCTTCTTCTTCCTTCGCCGTTTTGTTCCGTCGGACGTTGTTGGATAAAACGAATTCGTCGTCGTCTTTACTGTTGTTGTTGTCGTCCTCCGCATCGTCGTCGTCATCATCTCTCATAAAAGTCATCTCCCGTCGTTGTTTTCCATCCGTCTCCTCGTCGTAATCATCCGTTTTATTCGTTCTGTTTCTTCTTCTTCGTAATCCGTTGTTGTTCGCATCATCATCCTCCTCTTTGGCGGCTTTCACGCGAACACGGAACGCATCGATTCTTCCTCTTCCTTTTGCACGAGACGGAGACTTTGAAAAACGACCACCCTTTCGCCGAGACGACGACGAATTCGTAAACGAGAAAAGAAGCGTCCTGGTCGTCCTCAAAGCCGTCGTCATGATGATATGCGCAACGTAGAATGGAGAGTGATGAAGCACAATGTGAAATTCTTTCCCCGAACGACTTTGGACGGCATTCTAAAAAGCGCTTTTGAGTCTCTCTAATATGGCTTCTTTCTTGGTGAAAAACGGGTCTCCGAACGTATCGGGAGGGACGATGGTTTTGACGAGAGGATTTGCCGCGCTCGCGCTCGCCAAGACGGTGGTTCTTTGTCCGAAATACGAGTCGACGTGTGATTTCTCATCAGCGGCGAATGCATCATCATCGAGTACTAAAAAGTATTCCATAAACCACCGAACGTTCCGGAACGAGTTTTCCTTCTATTCAAACATTCTGCGCGTCGTCAGAAACATCGCCGTGCCGACGCAACTGTGCACTTTAGAGTTTAAAACAGAGTTGGACCGATTCGATGCGAACACGGAGCGGTGGAGAGAACGATATGAAATGTACGAGGAAGCGATGTGGGAAGCACACGGGAACGCGGAAACGGCGTTAAAGAGGATTTTAGAGGACGAGAGATTTGATGATAGGACTGCCGAAATTCCCACGATTGAGACGTTAGTAGAAATGGAACAGACGAGGCCGAGATTTCCTCTGTTTCCTTGGCAAAGTTGGAAGCGATTGGTCGCGCGCGGGTGCATACGCGACGCTTCGATTTCTTCGTGTCGGGTTGTGATTTCTAAATATTTAGAGGAAAGAACGACGAGGAGGTTGGCGGCGAAGCTGACGAAAGAGGCGAAGATGAGCGGGAAGAGGAAGATGGGGAGGTTTCGCGACGCTTTGGTGGTCAAGCGAAGATATGAATTCGCGGCTTCGTCTTCGTCGTTAAATTCGATGCGAAGATGGTTGAGCGATTATTACGGCGTGGACAAACTAACGCTGACGAAGAAATTCGCCAAGACGCACGCGTTGGCGAACTTTTGCAACTTTTCCGCCTGTTGGGTCTACGACATGTTCGAAGACTTATTACGATGTTACAACTTTTACAGACTCGGCGGATACATAGGCCACCCGGTCCCGGAAAACGAAGCGTCTCTCGCGAGTTGCCTGAAACTCTACGCGAACTGCTGTTTGAAACATACCGCGACCGCGCTCTCGACCGCGTTCGCCTCCGCCGCCGTCGCCGGCGCGACATTTTACGCGTTCCCAACTTTAGACGAAGGTAAAGGCGTGTATTACGCCTTATTCTTCACCCAATTACTCGGCGACCAGTTGGGTATGAAACTCGCGCAATTCGTAAACGGAAAAGTCTTGGGCGCGAGAGGATTACCGCGGTTCGCGGAACTTTAGATCGATCGATTTGAAGTACTACTCAATAAATAATAATAATAATACTACTAGCAGAGAGAGAAATAGATAGAGAGTTATTAGAGAGAGAGAGAGTGTACTACCTAGATGCTGTGCGTGCTCTGTTTTCAAAAATGTCCTTTTACGCTCTCGTTTTCGTTCAAATTTCCTCGCGACTGTCTCTTTCGTCAGTTTGTGGTTCAGACGAACTTCAGATCGAATCGTCACACATTCTCTCTCTCGAGATTTATTAAAACAGCACTAAAACAACACACTTTACGCGTTTATAACAACACTTTAATACGAATAAAAGAATGGTCGTGGGTACGGTGTCTTCGGCCGGTTTGCCTCCCGGGTGGCAGGAAGTCCACGCGGAAGGGCAGGTGTATTACTGGTAAGAACATTAATTAATTGCATTTTGCGCCGACTTTTTCTCTCTGAGATGGATCGACGAATTTTCTCTCGTTGTTCTTTGTTGTTGTTCTTTATTGCCGTTGTTTCTCTTTCGAGTGCTTCAAAAGGGCGACGGAACGGTCGAAGGTGAAGAACGACTGCTACTATCGAGAGCGCTTTTTTTGGAAGGTGGGATCTGGCGATCTGGCTTTTACCGCGGTGTGATGATGATGAAATGATTTGATTACTCCGTTCTCTCTCTCTCTCTCAATGCGACTACGAAAAAACGCTCTCTCTAACATCTGACGCAACGCATCATTATCTATCTACTCAACGAACAATAAAAACAAAAACAGGAACACGACGACGAACGCGACGACGTACGATCGACCGACGATCGAATCCGCGGCGATGATGAAAGCACCGGATATGAGCTATTTAGGGACGAGCGGCGCGCACTTCGATCAATTCGGCGCGGACGATTCGTTCGGCGGGTTGGATTACAACGCGCCGCCGCCAGACGCGTACGGGAAACACCAAGGGTTAACAATTGATAACAGGTTCGGGAGCGAGACGCAATCTGGGAAAGAGTACAGGAAGATGCACGAAATTACGGTGAAAGCGCCGCGGGGGGTTCAAGTGCCGGATCCGATGCAAGATTTTGACGACGGGAAAGGGACGTGGCCGAGGAGTTTGTTGGACGCGGTGAAACGCGCAGGGTACGAGAAACCAACCGCGATTCAAAGTCAGAGTTGGCCGATTGCGTTGAGTGGGCACGATATTATTTCCGTCGCGAAAACCGGGAGCGGGAAGACGTGCGGGTACTTGTTTCCCGGGTTTATAAACATTCAAAAGAGAGGCGGGAGAAGTCAAGGCGGCGGGCCGATGGCGATCGTGTTAGCGCCGACGAGAGAGTTGGCGACGCAGATTCAAGACGAGGCTTTGAAGTTTGGGAGCGCGGTGGCGTGTTATTCCGTAGTCGTGTACGGCGGCGCGAGTAAAGGGTACCAGTTGAGAAGTTTACGATCGCGACCGCAAATCGTGGTGGCCACGCCCGGGCGTTTGAACGATTTCCTAGAAATGGGCGCGATTGATTTGAGAGAGAGCTCGTACGTCGTTCTCGACGAAGCCGATCGGATGTTGGATATGGGTTTTGAACCGCAAATCAGAAAGATTTTACAGAAAGTGCCGAGCGAGCGCCAAACGTTGTTCTTTACCGCCACGTGGCCGAAAGCAGTCATTCGCGTCGCCACGGCTATTTTGACCAATCCAGTTCAAGTGAACATCGGGGATACCGATCAGTTAGTCGCGAATAAAGACATCACGCAAAAAATTGAAATCTTGGGTGGCTTTGATAAACAAAAGCGGTTGATGGACATTTTGAACAATCCTCCGTGTCCGCAGCCACTGAAAGCGTTGATATTTTGCTCCACGAAGAAGATGTGCGATCAGTTGGGCAGAGCCGTCGGTGGTTTAGCCGCGGTCATTCACGGCGACAAAGACCAACGCGAACGCGATTGGGTGATGAACTCGTTCAAATCTGGTAAATCGCCGGTATTGATCGCCACCGACGTCGCGGCGAGAGGCTTGGACGTCAAGGAGTGCAACTTGGTCATCAACTTTGACTTCCCCGGTCAGATTGAAGATTACGTCCACAGAATCGGTCGCACCGGTCGAGCTGGTGCCAAAGGGTGGGCGCACTCGTTCTTAGACCCGGGAGAAGGGAACATGGCGAGAAAGTTAATTCCAATCTTAAGAGACGCGAACCAAGATATCTCGCCCGAGCTGGAAGAGCAAGCGAGGCGCGGCGGAGGCAGCGGAAAGGCACCAAAAGGAGGAAACGGATGGGGCGGCGGACGCGGCGGTGGTCGAGGTCGAGGAGGTTACGGCGGTCGAGGCGGCGGCGGTTACGGCGGCGGGTACGGCGGCGGCGGGCGC
>Ga0233450_10002020_pt1 | contig 20406 bp, 20 predicted proteins | sample 011ome_30_FD_189956 | JGI IMG/M metagenome (GOLD analysis project Ga0233450, IMG submission 189956) | Coastal salt marsh microbial communities from the Groves Creek Marsh, Skidaway Island, Georgia - 011501CT (spades assembly) | ecosystem: Environmental > Aquatic > Marine > Intertidal zone >... | reverse complement strand
AGCGTTCCGGCTTCGTCCCGAAGGGCACGAAGTCCAAGAAGTTCTACATCCGCCCGACGTTCAAGCCCGGAACGTACGGCGTGCTCACCACCTTCCAGCCCTCCACCCCGGGCATGCAGGGCGTGGCAGTGTTCAACACCGTCGAGGTGAAGGCTGCCCCGAAGAAGAAGAAGGGCAAGCGGAACTGAGTCAGGCCGGCTGTCTCGCGAGGTCAGCCGCGCCCACGATGCCGGCGTTGTTGGCGAGCTCGGCAAGGCGCACGGCAGGTGCCGGACGGTTCCGCTGGCCGATGAGCTTGTCGGTCAGGGTCTGGCGCGCGCTGGCGAGCAGGAGGTCACCGGACTCGGACACGCCACCGCCGATGACGAATACCTCCGGGTCGAGGACGGCAGCCAGGTCAGCCAGCCCGCGGCCCAACCAGGTTCCGGCCCTGGTGAACGCCTCACGCGCCACGGGGTCACCGGCCAGGGCCGCCTCGGTGATCTGGGTGCCCTGGACACCCTCCGGCGTCCCGTCCCCAAGACCGAGCAGCAGGCCAGCCTCCGAGCGTCGCTCAGCCGCGAGCGCACGCGCCTCGCGTACCAGCGCATTGCCGCTCGCATACTGCTCCCAGCACCCGTTGCGCCCGCAACCGCAGGCGCGACCGTCCGGGACCGCATTGATGTGCCCGATCTCGCCGGCTGCACCGTGGGCTCCCCGGAAGAGCTGACCGCCGAGCACGAAACCGCCACCGATGCCGGTGCCGACGGTGATGAGCACCATGTCCGAGAATCCCTGTCCAGCTCCGAAGCGATACTCGCCCCACGCCGCGATGTTGCCGTCGTTCTCCACCACCACAGGAAGACCGGTGGACGCTTCGAGGAGGGTGCGCACTGGCACCTGGGACCAGCGAAGGTTGGGGGCGAAGTACACCCGGGACCGATCGGCGTCGACAAGTCCGGCAACCCCGACACCCACGCCCTGTATCGGCTCCTGGGCCTGCCCGGCGAGCTCGGCGACCACCTCGGTCACCATGCCCAGGACGTCGTCCGCGTCATGTCGTGGCGTGGGACGCCGAGCTGTGTCGATGACGTCACCTGCATCATTGACGGTTCCGGCGAGAATCTTGGTGCCGCCGATATCGACGCCAATCGCGAGGGCCATGGCGGGAAGCCTAGTGGCGGGCCTCGCGGATGGGGAGCCATCGAATGGGCTCGGCCGGCTCGGGCTGATCCGCCGGCACCGGGGACTCCGCCGAGGGGGCCATGCCCGCCTGGTCCCCCATCAGCGCGAGCGTGCGGCAGACGAGGCAGTCCGGGTGCTCGCGTGGAACGGCATGCTCGCCGTGCGGCTCGAGAAAGGCCGACGTGGCCCAGTCGACCATGCGGACAGCGCCGGAGACCATGCCCATCCAGTCCATGCCTGACGAGGCCGACGCATCATCCGATCCTTCTGCTCGCGGGGCCTGCGGGTCGTCTGCTGGCGGGTCCGAGATCGGGTGCTCGTCATGGTCATCGCCCTCAGCTCCGGAATACCACCACGGTGTGTCCCGTTCGCCTGTCACGAGTCCCCCCCTCCCCGGGTCGAGGGCCAGAGCCCTTCGTCGGGCGACCATCGCATCGTCAGCCCAGAGGATGTACGCACGACGTCGACAGGCGTGCAGCGCTGGAGGACCGACGGCAGTTCGATCCAGCGATGGACGCCCTCGTACTCCACGACCAGGTCGGTGCCCTGGGTTCCGACCCGAGCAGCCTCCAGCGCAGGGCCGAACAGCGGGATCGCAAGAATGAAGTCACGCCCCTCCTGCGTCACCGCCAGCGAGGCCGCTCGCAGCACCCCGGCAGTGGAGCCGAGCAGCTGCGCGGCCTCAGACCCCTTGGGCACAGGTCGGGCGGGCGACGGTCGCCAGACCGTCAGGCCGGACGCCTCCAGCCGCCGTTGCGCAGCGAGGGCGCCCTTGCGGGCGAAGGGAAGGTCGCCGTCCTTCCTGCGAGGAAACCGCGGGAGCGCCACCCCTTCCACGTTCATTCCCAGCAGAAGGGATACGGCGGCCGCACGCGTCAGGGCGTCGACAGCATCCATCGTGGGTCGACCGACCAGCCGCACCGACGTACCCGGGTCGACGAGCATGGAGTGCCAGCGAACGGCCTCCGTGCGCGCCCGCGACAGCCCGGGGAACAGTTCGCCCTCGCCGTCCTGGACCGCGCCCGGCGCGCGCCACATGGCCATCCGCGGGGTCAGGCAGGCATCGAGGAGCCCGGTCATGACAGAGGGCAGCAGCACCAGGTCGCGCAGCCGACCGAGCGGACCTGCATCCACCACCACCAGGTCCACTGAAGCCCGGACCTCGCGGATCTCGTCGAGAGCAGCTGCCAGGGCTGCGGAGGGCAGACCGCTCCAGAGCTCGGGTGCAACACCCTCTGCACCAGCCGTGCGAGCCACCAGTCCCAGCGTTCCCGCCACCAGCGATTGGAGCGCAGCCGGAGCAGCCTTCCCGCGTCCGCTTCCGCTGGCGTCGACGAGGGCCGCAGACGCACCGTTCTCGACGGCAGCGCACACGGTTGCCTCGGCGAGCGTGGAGGTCCCGGCACCGCCCAGTCCGGACATCAGGATCAACCGCGGCGTCACACGCACCTCCGTCGGCCTACTGGGTCGGGACTGGATCTGTCAGGCCGTGCGCGACTCGACGCGCTTCTTCAGCCCCTTGAGAGCCGTGTCGACGATGACCTTCTCAGCCTTGCGCTTGATCATGCCGATCATCGGAATCTTCACGTTGACCGAGAGCCGGTAGTGGACGGTCGTGGAGCCGTCGCCGTTGGCCGTGAGCTCGTAGATCCCGTCCATCGCGGTCAGCATGTCACCCTTGGTCAGCGTCCAGGACACCTTGGCGTCGGCGTCCCAGTCGTACTCCAGCTCGTACGTGTCCTTGATGGCACCGGAGTCGAGAGTGAAGCGGGCATCCGCCGGCCGGTTGTCGTCCTCGTAGACCGACAGCACGGTCACCTGCGCGATGCCGTCGCTCCACTCCGGGTAGGCCGGCAGGTCGGCGATGACCGCCATGATCTCGGACGGTGACGCGTCAATGACGATGCTGGACTCAGTCTGGTCGGCCATGGGCGAAGGCTACTCCCTGCGGCTCAGGGCAGGTCCAGGACGAAGGGGCGGCCAGTGCCGTGGAAGTGCCCGACGTTCATGCACTCCGTCCGCCCGATGCGCATGCGCCGCACCAGTGGCTGATGGATGTGGCCGAACAGGTGGAATCGCGGCTGGTGCTCGCGCACGTAGGCCAGCAGGGCCTCGCTCCCCACCTCGAAGCGCTGGGCCTCCACGTCATAGACGAGCTCGGGGACAGCAGGCGGGATGTGCGTGAAGAGAACATCCACGGCACCGAGCCGATCGACCTTGCGGGCGTACTCCTCAGGCGAGATCTCGAAGGGCGTGCGCATCGGACTGGTAAGTCCACCTCCTACGAAGCCCCAGCGAAGACCCCCCATGTCGACAACCTCGCCGTCCAGAACGCGGTGGCCGTCCGACAGGTAGTCGGGCCACATGTCGGGCAGGTCGACGTTCCCGTAGGTGAGCAGGGCAGGCCGCGGCAGGGCCTCGAAGAGCTCCTCGTACTGGCTGCGCACCATCGACTGCATCACGCTCCAGCGGCCATCCTGGCCGTCCACTCCGATGCCTGCCCAGGCCTGGGCACTCAGTGCGCGGGCCTCGTCGAATCGGTTCGCAGTGCGCAGCTCGATGTACTCACGGGTGTAGTCGGCGCCGAACAGGTCGGCGAAGATTCCCCGCGCGGGATCGTGATAGTCCAGGAAGAGGATCAGATCTCCGAGGCACACGAAGACGTCACTGCCCTCGGCGGCTCGTGCCAGCTCGACGCCAGCGCCGTGAACGTCGCTGACCACATGCACGCGCATCCGGTCAGCGCTCTCGTCGTGACGCGGTCGTGGTCGGGGCCTGAGTCGGGCTGGAGTCGCCGTGATCGACGAGTGACCAGACCGAGCGCTTCCACGCCATGCGGTGGACCTGCTCGATCCGGCGAAGCTCCCGCTCGCCGTGCGGCGAGTCAGGGAGGTGGCGGGGCCGGGTTCGCGACCCGGGCTCGACCGGATCAGCTTCGAGCACGTAGCGGACGAGAGTCCCGGTCACCTGCTGCACAACGGTCACCCGGGACCGACCCACCAGCACCCCGGACAGGAGCCACTCCAGGCCTCCGGCGTCGTCATCCCGCACCAGCACGGCATCGCTTCCGGGCCACCACATGATCCAGCGTGAGCGTTCGATCAGGTGTCGCCGCAGGGCGTCGGGCGACAGGACCACCACCGACTCGTCAGTCACCACCACGGAAGCCACCACCACAGGATGCCATGGTGGTTCCACAAGCCCGCGGAAATGAGGTGCCGAGGCCGGAAACGTGATCTACGGTGATGTCATGAGAACCGAATTCTCCCTGCCCCCCGCCATCGCGACGTCGACGACCGGAAGCCTCGTCGACCACATCATCGAGAACGCGTCGAAGGATCCCCAGAACGTCGCCCTCTCAGTCCCGCGCGGAGACGTCTGGGAAGGCGTCACGGCCCAGGAGTTCCTCGACCAGGTGCGAGCCGTGGCCAAGGGCATCATCGCCAACGGCGTCGACGCGGGCGAGCGCATCGGAGTGATGAGCCGGACACGCTACGAGTGGACGCTCGTCGACTTCGCCATCTGGTACGCCGGCTGCGTCAGCGTGCCGGTGTACGAGACCTCGTCGGCCGAGCAGATCCAGTGGATGCTCAGCGACTCAGGATCGGTGGCTGTCTTCCTCGAGAGCGAGAAGAACAAGAAGACCTTCGACGAGGTCGCTGACCAGATTCCCACCACCACCCGCGTCTGGGTCTTCGATGACGGCGCCATCGACGAGCTCGTCCGCGAGGGTCAGAGCGTCTCGGATGAGACACTCGAGGAGCGCCGCGAGACCCTGAGCCCAGAGTCACTCGCCACCATCATCTACACGTCGGGGACGACCGGACGACCCAAGGGCTGCATGCTCACGCATGGCAACTTCATGTTCGAGGTCGACCAGGTGGTCTGGGGCATGCCCGAGGTCTTCCTCAGCCCGAATTCGTCGACCCTGCTCTTCCTCCCGGTGGCGCACGTGTTCGGCCGTGCGATCCAGCTGGGCTGCATCCGCGCCGGCGTGCGCCTGGGGCACTCGTCGGACATCAAGCAGCTGCTGCCTGGCCTGGCGTCATTCCAGCCCACCTTCCTGCTTGCCGTGCCTCGCGTGTTCGAGAAGGTCTACAACTCCGCCCAGCAGAAGGCTGTCGCCGACGGCAAGGGCTCCATCTTCGACACCGCAGCGAACGTCGCGATCGATTACAGCCGGGCCCTCGACAACGGGGGTCCGGGCCTGCTGCTGAAGCTCAAGCACGCTGTGTTCGACAAGCTCGTCTACTCCAAGCTCCGGCATGCCATGGGCGGCAACATGCGGTGGGCCGTGTCGGGGGGTGCACCCCTGGGTGAGCGGCTCGGACACTTCTTCCGCGGCATCAACGTGACGATCCTGGAGGGCTACGGCCTCACCGAGACCTCCGCCGCCAGCACCGTCAACCGAGCACAGGCCCTGCGTATCGGCACCGTCGGACAGCCCGTGCCCGGGGCCAGTGTGAAGGTGGCCCCGGATGGCGAACTCCTTCTCGGCGGCCCGCAGATCTTCGCCGGCTACTGGAACAATCCCACCGCTACGGCGGAGGCGATCGAGCCAGACGGCTGGTTCCACTCCGGCGATATCGGCGAGATCGATGATGAGGGCTTCGTCCGCATCACCGGCCGCAAGAAGGAGCTCATCGTCACGGCGGCGGGCAAGAACGTTGCGCCGGCAGTCCTCGAGGATCGTCTGCGTGCCAACTGGCTCGTCAGCCAGTGCATGGTCGTCGGCGACGCCCAGCCCTTCATCGGCGCCCTCGTGACCATCGATCCGGAGTCCTTCCCTGCATGGGTTCAGCAGAACGACAAGGGCACTGCAACAGTCGCAGACCTGGTCGAGGACCCCGACCTCGTCGCCGCAATCCAGTCAGCCGTCGATGAGGCGAACAAGGCCGTGTCGCACGCCGAGGCGATCAAGAAGTTCGCCATCCTGCCGGTCGACTGGACTGAGGAGGGCGGGCAGATCACGCCGTCTTTGAAGCTCAAGCGCAACGTCGTGATGCAGGAGTTCGCGGCCGATGTCGATCGGCTCTACGCGTAGGCCGTCACCTACTCGTAGGACTTCGGACGAGGCTCGACGCTCTGAGTCGCCGCGATCGGTGGCCGTGGTCGGTTAGCCGATCACGCGCCCCACACCGCTGAAATAGCGGTTGTACCAGGGGCCGAGGACGGCGTCGATGCGCACGCCAGCGCCCGGATTCGCGGCATGGACCATCTTGCCGTTGCCGATGTACATCCCGACGTGGTGCACGCCACTGCCGAAGTAGAAGACGAGGTCACCAGGGCGGGCATCGCTGAGGGAGATGCGCCTGGTCCCACTCCACTGCGAGTACGAGTAGTGCGGAAGTGACACGCCCGCCTGACGCCAGGCCGTCATCGTCAGACCTGAGCAGTCGAAGGAGTCCGGGCCAGCCGCCGCCGCCACATAGCGGTCACCGACCTGCGAGAGCGCGTACTGCACTGCAGCCGCAGCACGACCACTGACCGCGGGAACCCCACCTCCTGCACTCGAGGATCCCCCTCCACCGCCGAGTGACTGCGAAGCAGCCCGAGCCGCCGCAAGCGAGGCCAGGCGCTCACTCTCCGCCAGGGCCGCCAGTCGACGGCGCTCCTCAGCCTCGAGCCCGGCCAGGACACCCTCGGCCTCGTTGAGTCGCTCATCGGCTTCGGCCTTCGCATCCGACATCTCATCGCGGTACTTCTTGGCGATGGTCTCCTTGTCCTTGACGGCCGCCTCACTCTGCGCGAGACGCAGGCGGGCGGTCTGCGTCCGGCGCAAGGACGCGGACTGGGCCTGGGCCACCTGGTCGAGCGCGGCTGCCTGCGCCAGGAATTCGGTCGGGTCGTCGGCAAGGAGGACCTGGAGTGAGGTGTCGATCCCACCGCTGGTGTACGTGGAGCGCGCAAGATCGTCGACGGAACTGAGGATCTCCTGCAGCTGGTCCCGCTCTCGGCGGACCTTGTCCTTGAGGTTCGCCAGGGTCGACTGCACGTCATTGAGCTGTCCGCGAGCCCTGTTGTAGCGCTCAGTGGCCGCCTCGGCCTTCGCCTGCAGGGTTCGGACCTGGTCGCGCACCTGCTGCAGATCGCGCGGGGCGGCCGATGCCACCGGGGCCACGAGCATGCTGGTGGCGATCAGGGCGCCGGACAGGAGTCCCAGCAGGACCGTTCGAGTCCCGCGCCGGTGAGCCTTCCGCACGCCGCCTCCTTGAATGCCGTCGTCGTCTCGTTCGTCGTCTCGCTCGTCGTCTCGCTCGTCGCGTTCATCGTTGAACTCGTCGATCAATCTGATGCCTCACGAAGGTAACAGACTGATGACGACAGGCCCGATTCGCCCGCATATCGGACGGAGCCCCGAATTCCCTGACGAAACGCTGAAGCCACGGACGAACGAGAGCCCCTCAGTCCGATTGCACCATCCGACGTGCGACATCGCCGCCCGGTTTCCTCAACTGGCGAACGGAACCAGACGCAGGGGCGGGATGAGCCCGGAGTCGGCGAGGACGGCCAGAGCGGCGGCATGCTCGTCCGGCAGTTCGGTGGGGACGCCTATGGTCCCGGACACGGACCCTGACGCCGTCATGGCCTCGGATCCAGACGCCACCTCGGCCTCAAGCCCATCGGCACCCAGGTCCACCATCATCGGGGCCGTGGGGCCCGAGCTTTCCAGTGAGGGGACCTCAGGAACGCCCAGCAGAACCGTCACAACGCAGTCGTCGCAGGCGGCACCGGCGACCGAACACGAACCACAGTCAATGATCATGACCGCGACGGTAGAGCCGCGGTCTGACAGTCACGAGGTCACGGACCGCCGTCGCCAGGGCCCTCGTCAGCCGGGCCGCCGAATTGGGGCCGCGACACGATCTCGATGCTGTCGGCCGCCCCGCACCAGCGACAGGTGACCGCTTCGATGGTCTCCGCCAGCACCTCGCGCTCGTCGACAGCCGGTTCACCCGCCATGTCCAGGTGCCAGAACTCGCGCACCCGCGTCGTGCGGGTGACGTCGAATCGGGTGAGGTTTCCGCAGTGGGCGCAGCGCCACCGGGAGCGGTCATCGGGGATAACGCGGGATTCGGCCACGCCGCGAGCCTACCGATGCCGACGACTGTCAGTGCCTGCGCCTACGGTCATCGCATGCCATCCGATTCGCGGCGCACGCCGGACACCGCGAGCGCGCCCATCGTGCATGCCGTCCAGTCCAGCCTGGACGACCTCGGAACAGCACTGGCAGACGTCACCTTCGTCATCGTCGACCTCGAGACGACGGGCGGTGCCCCGTCCGATGCCGGGATCACCGAGGTCGGGGCGGTGGCCGTTCGCGGCGGCGAGATCCTGCGCGAGTTCGGCACCCTCGTCAACCCGGGTGTCCCCATTCCCCCGTTCGTCGCGGCCTTGACCGGCATCACGGATGCCGCGGTCGCCACGGCACCGCGACTTGCCGCGGTACTTCCCTCCTTCCTGGAGTTTCTCGGCGACGGAGTGCTGGTGGCCCACAACGCTCCCTACGACGTCGGATTCCTCACCGGGGCCTGCAAGGTGCACGGACACCCCTGGCCCAACCCCCGCGTCGTCGACACGGCCCGACTGGCGCGCGTGGCCCTCCACCGTGACGAGGTGCGCAACTGCAAGCTCGCCACCCTGGCCGCCCACTTCCATGCCTCGGTCACACCGACTCACCGCGCACTCGACGACGCTCGGGCCACGGTCGACGTCCTCCACGCCCTTCTCGAGAGGGTTGCCGGATTCGGAGTGACCACCCTCGAGGACCTCCGCGAGTTCACGTCCCGCGTCACCCCGACCCAGCGGGCCAAGCGCCACCTGGCCGACGGGCTCCCCGACTCCCCCGGTGTCTACGTGTTCGAGGACGCCCAGGGCTCATCCCTGTACGTGGGCACATCACGGCGCATCCGCACTCGGGTTCGCTCCTACTTCACGGCTTCCGAGCAGCGCCGTCGGATGTCGGAGATGGTGGGCATCGCTGAACGAGTGGTCCCGATCGTCTGCGCCACCACGTTGGAGGCGCAGGTGCGTGAGCTGCGGATCATTGCCGAACGGCAACCCCGATACAACCGTCGGTCTCGACGTCCAGACCGGCAGACGTGGATCAAGCTCACGGTCGAGTCGGCACCTCGGCTGTCGATCGTGCGAACGGTGGCCGATGATCAGGCCGAGGGGGCCCGCTACCTGGGACCCTTCTCCGGGCGGTCATCCGCCGAATCGGCTGTCGAGGCGCTGCTGCTGGCTCATCCCATCCGCACGTGCACCACCCGGATCGCCCGCCGACCCACGACCGACACCGCCGGCTGCGTCCTCGCCGAACTCGGGCGCTGTCTGGCTCCCTGCACGTCGTCTGGCGATCGGGAGGCCTACGACATCAGGGTCCAGGCACTGCGCACAGCGATGTCGGGCGATCTCCGAACCGTCATCGATGCGGTCCAGGAGCGCATGCGGGTCCTGTCTGGACAGCAGCGCTTCGAAGAGGCGGCGCAGTGGCGCGAGCGCCTTGACGCCGTGTGCCGCGCGAGCTTGCGGACCCACCGTCTGGCACTGCTGGCCGCGGATCCCATGATCGTCGCGGCCGAGGCCACGCCGGACCTCGGGTGGGATATCCACGTCATCAGCCACGGCCGACTTGTCGCGGCTGGCCACGCGCGCGCAGGCACGGATCCTCGGGTCCACATCGATGCCCTCATCGCCACCGCCGACCACGTCGAACCGGCACCGGCACCCCTGCCCGCCGGACTGACAGCGGAGACGGGCGAGATCCTCCGATGGCTCGAGACGGGCAGTGCCCGTCTCGTCAGGGCAACCGAGCCGCTGGCCATGCCGGTGTGGTGCGGCGGCACCCTTGCCCACCACCTGCGCGAACTTCGCCGACAGCCGACCGTCCTCTCAGCCGAGGGCTATCGCGCTGCAGAGATCACCAGCCGTCCCCACGGCCCCCGGGATGCCTCCCGGGTGACGCGCATTCGGAGCGCCTGACACGTGACACCCCCGCGAGGCGTGACACCTCAGCCCTGCAGCCGAGCGGTCACCGCCGCCCACTCCTGAAGAAGTCGCAGCGCGGAGCCGTCGGCAAGGACTCGACGAGCAACGGGGAGCATCTCGGCCACGCGCTCGAGCAGGGGTGTCGCCGGAGACGGGTTCACGGACATGCCGTCGAGCCCACCACCCGCCGCCCGGAAGACCGCCAGCGCAGCAGCCGCGTTCACCGCGACGGCATCACGGATCGCCTGCACTCGAGCCTCATCCGTACCTGCCGGATCAAGGCCGCTCAGCGCGGCAACGAGGAGTTCGGCATTCCGCTGGCTGTCCCCGCCCCTGAGCAGGTCAGGGTCCGTCAGACGAACGCCCAGGTCTCTGGCGTCAAGAACCGCTTCGTGAACACCATCGCCCCCGGCAGCCCACACCCGTGTGGGCGCGCAGATGGAGATCTCGTCGAGGCCATCCTCACCGCGGACGACGAGAGCGTGCACACCTCGGCGATGAAGCACATCGGCCATGACCGGAGCCAGCGCGGCATTCGCGCACCCGATGAGTGCTGCGCCCACGTTCCCGGGATTGGTCAGGGGACCCAGGATGTTGAAGACGGTGGGAATTCCAAGCTCACGGCGCAGCGGACCTGCGTGACGCAGAGCGGGATGATGGACGGGCGCGAAGCAGAAGCCGATGCCCGATTCCCGGACACTCGCCACCACCTGCTCGGGCTCGAGTCCGATCACCACACCGAGACGCTCGAGTACGTCCGCAGTCCCCGTGGATGACGAGGCGGCCCGATTCCCGTGCTTGACGACGGGAACGCCTGCCGCCGCGCACACGAGTGCGGCCATGGTCGAGATATTGACGGTATGAGCCTGATCTCCACCGGTGCCGACGACATCGAGGGCGACTGCGGGTCTCTCCGACCCGAAGTCCAGCAAGCGGGCGTGGGTGATCATGGTGGCCACGAGGGCCTCAACCTCAATGGCTGATTCACCCTTGGCGCGCAATCCCATGACGAAGGCACCGAACTGCGCAGGGGTGGCATTGCCCGAGAGGATCTGCTCCATCGCCCACGACGCCTGCACTGCCTGCAGGTCCTGACCTGCTGCCAGATCGCCGAGGAGATCAGGCCACGTGGGGGCCCTCACGTCAGGGCTCAGCGTGTCGCGACGGCATGACGCGACCGCAGCAGCGACGTCGTCGTCTTGGCCATCGCCATGGCATCAATCGGATGAGCGACCACGCCGTCGGCCCGCGACCAGGTCGCCAGCCAGGCATCCTGTGGACGTCCGACCAGCACGAGCGTGGGCGGGCAGTGGTAGATCTCGTCCTTCAGCTGGCGAGCAATGCCCATGCCACCGGCGGGTGCGGCCTCACCATCGAGAATGATCAGGTCGAGGCCCCCGCGGTCGACGAGGCTGATGACCATGGGTGCGGTGGCCACCTCGACGAACTCCAGCGCCGGGAGATCTGCTGCCGGCCGACGTCCGAGAGACGCCATCACCTGCTGTCGCACGGTGTGGTCGTCGCTGTACACCAGGACGCGGAGCGTGGGCTCGGGGTCGGACTGGCCATGGGCGTCACCCGAATACGGGTCCGTCCCGTCGCCGGGAACGTTCTCGAACGCCTCGTCAACAACCCTGGCAGCGGCCAGTTCAGACTTCTCTTCAACGGGATCCACGGCGCACACTCTAGTCACGCCCCCTCAACGAGGTGAATGTGATGGATTCGACGGGGGGTCAGAGAGTAAAGACTCGCGGGATCTGCCAGACTCCACTCGTGGCCAACGCGACATCCATCCCCCAGGCATACGCCCACGCGCCCGCCAACCGACCGAACATGGTCGCGGTCGGCACGATCGTGTGGCTCTCCAGCGAACTGATGTTCTTCGCGGCGCTCTTCGCGATGTACTTCACCCTGAGGGCGGTCAACCCGGAGGTCTGGGCCGAAGAGACGCAGTTCCTCAACATCCCCTTCGCCAGCGTCAACACCACCGTTCTTGTGCTTTCCTCCGTCACCTGCCAGCTGGGAGTATTCGCGGCCGAGCGCGGCGACGTGAAGGGCCTGCGTCGCTGGTTCATCATCACCTTCCTGATGGGCGCCTTCTTCATCGGCGGCCAGGTGACCGAGTACGCCGTCCTCGTGAGCGAGGGCCTGACCCTCTCGAGCAACTCGTACGGCACGGCCTTCTACCTCACGACGGGCTTCCACGGCCTGCACGTGACGGGTGGCCTCATCGCCTTCCTCTTCGTCCTCGCGACCACCTACGTGGCCAAGCGATTCACTCACGATCAGGCCTCACGAGCGATCGTCACGTCCTACTACTGGCACTTCGTCGACGTGGTCTGGATCGCCCTCTTCTTCATGATCTACATCCTCAAGTAGCACCGGTGCGGTGGGCATCGGCTCGCCCCACCACGCACGACACGACACGGCAGAGAGGTTCGGAGAAGGTGAAGTTCCTGGCCGCACGGCGGCGCAGTCCGCTCGTGGCATCCGCATTGTTGATCGGTGCTCTCGGCGTCGTGGGAGGCGGCTATGCCGCCCTCGGTGCCGTGCAGCCCGCCGAGGCGGTCATGGCCGTCGGAACCGAGACGCAGGTCGAGGCGGGCAAGCAGCTCTACCTCGAGGGCTGCTCCTCCTGCCACGGTCTGCAGGGACAGGGAGGCCAGACAGGCCCCACCCTCGTGGGTGTCGGCGCCGCAGCCGTGCACTTCCAGGTCTCCACGGGTCGCATGCCGATGGCTGCCCCGGGTGCTCAGGCCCCGGCCGGTGAGGCGGTGTACTCCGACGAGGACATCGCCGCAATGGCGGCATACGTCGCCACGCTCGGCCCCGGCCCGGCGATCCCGACCGCCGAGCAGATCTCCTACGCCGACGCCGACGAGGCATACGGCGGCGAGCTGTTCCGCATCAACTGCGCCCAATGCCATCAGGCTGCCGGCCAGGGCGGTGCACTGACTCAGGGCAAGTACGCGCCGAGCCTGATGGAGGCGACTCCGCAGGTCATCTACGAAGCCATGCTCACCGGACCGCAGAACATGCCGGTCTTCGCCGACACCCAGCTTCCCACCGAGGACAAGCAGGCGATCATCTCCTACGTCATGGGTCTTCAGGAAGCGCCGAGTCCCGGCGGCATGAACCTCGGACGCTTCGGACCGGTGACTGAGGGTGTCTTCCTCGCCACTGCCATCTTCGCGGCCCTGATCGCCGCGGCCGTCTGGATCGGAATGAAGTCACGATGACCGACATCACCCCCCATCAGGACCAGGCGAGCGGCCACGGGAACACCCCAGCCAGACTGGGCTACTCGCCCGTCGCCGATATCCCGCACAAGCCTCGGGCAACAGACACTGATCCCAAGGCAGCTCGTCGCGCCGAGCGCCAGGTCGCGACCATGTTCCTGCTGTCCATGCTCATGGTCGTGCTCTTCATCGTGGCGTACTTCGGCATCGACAAGGACACGATCATCTACTTCCCCGTCCTCGGAGAGGTGGGGGCCAGCAATGTGGCTCTGGGCCTCACGATGGGACTGGCCATTCTCCTGATCGGCACCGCGGCCATTCAGTGGGCCAAGAAGCTCATGCCCGATGTCGAGGTGGTGCAGCAGCGTCACGACATGGTCTCGCCCAAGCGTGACGCCCTCGAGGCTCAGGCCAACTACGAACGTGGCAAGGAGGAGTCCGGCTTCGCTCGGTTCCCCCTCATCCGCCGCACGCTCCTCGGGGCGCTCGTACTCTTCCCGATCCCCCTCGTCGTCATGCTCCGCGACCTGTGGACACCGAAGCCTGGGACGGAGGGGAAGTCGCCCGCCGACATCCTGTCCACCACGCTCTGGACCGGCGGTCTGCGGATCGTCTCGGACGGCACATACGCACCCGTTCGTCCCGAGGATCTCCCCGTCGGCGGCCTGATCTCCGCCGTGCCGATCGACCTCAAGGAGGTCGAGGAGCTCGAGGAGAACCTCAACGCGCGCGGCAAGGCGGCCATCATCCTGGTGCGCATGGAACCCGACGAGATCCGCGCCCAGCAGGGCGAGGGCTGGGACTACCAGGGGATCCTCGCCTACTCCAAGATCTGCACCCATGTGGGCTGCCCGATCGCCCTCTACGAACAGCGCACGCACCATCTGCTGTGCCCGTGCCATCAGTCGACCTTCGACCTGGCCGACGCCGGCAACGTCGTCTTCGGCCCGGCGGCGCGGCGGATGCCCCAGTTGCCGATCGGCGTGGATGAGGAAGGCTACCTAGTAGCAATGTCGGACTTTGCCGAGCCTGTCGGACCGAGTTTCTGGGAGCGCGGATGACCACGACCAGCCCTGTCGAGCAGGTGGGCGGCGCCACCGCCACCTATGTCGATGAGCGCGTCGGCAGCAACAAGTTCCTGTCCCGAAATCTGGGAAAGGTCTTCCCGGACCACTGGTCATTCATGCTGGGAGAGATCGCCCTCTACAGCTTCATCGTCGTGCTGCTCACGGGAGTCTTCCTGACCCTGTGGTTCAAGCCCTCGATGGCGGAGGTCGTCTACGAGGGGTCCTACATCCCCCTCAACGGCATCAAGATGTCGGAGGCCTACGAGTCGGCCCTGAACATCTCCTTCGACGTCCGCGGCGGCCTGCTTCTTCGTCAGATGCACCACTGGTCCGCGCTGATCTTCATCGCAGCCATGGCGGTCCACATGTTCCGCGTGTTCTTCACCGGAGCGTTCCGCAAGCCCCGCGAGTTCAACTGGCTCATCGGCGTCGGCCTGACCACGTTCGGCCTGCTCGCCGGCTTCTCCGGCTATTCGCTCCCCGATGACCTCCTATCCGGCACGGGACTTCAGATCGCTCGAGGGATCGTGCAGGCAGTCCCGGTGATCGGAACGTGGGCGGCGTTCCTGCTGTTCGATGGCGAGTTCCCCGGGACGGAGTTCATCTCGCGCCTGTACGGCGTCCACATCCTCCTCATTCCGGGCCTGATCCTGGCGCTCGTGACCGTTCACCTGATGCTCGTCTGGACGCAGAAGCACACCCAGTTCCCCGGCCCGGGCCGCACCAACGACAACGTCGTGGGCTACCCGCTCCTGCCCGTCTACATGGCCAAGGCCGGCGGCTTCTTCTTCATCGTCTTCGGCATCATCGCCCTCGTCGGCGGCCTGGTGACGATCAACCCGATCTGGATCTTCGGCCCCTACATGCCTGATCAGGTGTCGGCAGGATCGCAGCCTGACTGGTACATCGGCTTCCTCGACGGAGCTCTACGCGTCATGCCGAACATCGAGTCGGTCATCTTCGGCTGGACGATCTCCTGGAACATCTTCATACCTGCGCTCGTCGTTCCGGGCATCCTGTTCACGGCGCTCGGCCTCTACCCCTTCATCGAGGCCTGGGTCACGGGCGACAAGCGCGAGCACAACCTGCTCGATCGTCCGCGCAACGCCCCGACGCGCACGGCGTTCGGCATGATGGCGATCTCGTTCTACGTCCTGCTGTGGGTGGGCGGCGCGAACGACATCATCGCGGTGGCCTTCGACCTGTCGATCAACTCGATCATCTGGTTCCTGCGGGTGACGCTGTTCGTCATCCCGCCGATCGTCTTCCTGGTCACGCGGCGCACCTGCCTCGGCCTCCAGCGCCGCGACCGGGAGAAGCTGCTCCACGGCTACGAGTCAGGGCGGGTTCTGCGCCTTCCGCACGGCGAGTTCATCGAGGTGCACCAGCCACTGAACGAGAAGGACATGGCTGTCATCACGGCGAAGATCGACTACACACCGATCCCGGCTCCGGACAAGGCCGACGTCGACGGCGTGCGGAACAAGAACTATCGCGCGCAGATGCTGCGTCACCGCCTCAGTGAGTTCTTCTACGGCGTCAACGTTCCCAAGCCCTCTGCGGCGGAGATCGAGGCCGGTCAGCACCACGCCGCCCACGATGCAGCCGTCGAGGCACCACTGCACGACTACGAGGACGCCGACCAGATTCAGAATTTCCACGGCGGAGTCCTCCATCACCCCGGCATGGCGGAGACCAACGCCGAGCAGGTGGAGCAGCGCTAGCCACACGCACGTACCGAGAGGCCCCTCCCCCACAGGAGGGGCCTCTCGGCGTTCTGGGGGCACAGTCCGTGACCACCTGACAAGGTGCTCCCATGGGTTACGAAACCTTCACCACCCGCGCAGTGCATGCTGGCCGAGCGGACCTGACGGATCTCGGTGTGCACACGATGCCCATCGACCTGTCGACGACCAACCCGCTGTCGTCGATCGAGGCCGGACGAGACGCCTACGACGCCTACGCAGCCGGTGAGCCTCGAGCCGACGGCGCCACCGCCCTCTACCGCCGGGCCTGGAATCCCACCGTCGCCCGGTTCGAGGAGGCCATCGCCTCCCTGGAGTCCTACGTGGCCGAGGGTGATGACGTGCCCGCGGAGGCGCTGGCCTTCGCCAGCGGCATGGCCGCCATCACGGCGGTCCTGCTCAGCCGGGTTGCGGCCGGCCGGCCGCACGTCGTCGCCCTCCGGCCCCTCTACGGGGGCACGGACGCACTTCTGGCCTCTGGCGTCCTGGGCACCGACGTCGTCTTCGTCGACGCAGCCGAGGTCGCAGGGGCGATCACCGATCGCACCGGACTGATCGTGCTGGAGTCCCCCAGCAATCCCACCCTCGAGCTTCGAGACATCGCCGCGCTCGCCGCACTTGACCCCGACGTGCCTGTGATGGTCGACAACACCTTCGCAACGCCTGTTCTGCAGCGTCCTCTCACTGTGGGTGCTGGCTATGTCGTGCACAGCGCCACCAAGTACATCGGCGGCCACGGAGACGCCATGGGCGGCGTCGTGATCACCAGTCCGGATCGAGCGCGGGAGCTACGACCCCTCAGAACAGTCACAGGAGGCGTTCTCGACCCCTTTTCCGCCTATCTCTTCCACAGAGGTCTCGCAACGCTCCCGATCCGGCTACGGGCCCAACAGGCATCTGCCGGCCAGGTTGCCGAATGGCTCGCCGCCCGGGAGGACATCGCTCGGGTGTTCTACCCCGGGCTGCCCGGAAACGACCCTCTGCACCTCCTTGGCCGCCAGATGGCCGGTCCGGGCGCCATGATCGCCTTCGATGTCTCGACCTTCGCGCGCGCCGAGGACCTCTGCTCCCGGCTGACCGTGATTACTCACGCCGTATCCCTCGGGGGCGTCGACACGCTGATCGAGCATCCCGCTGCGTTGACCCATCGAGTGGTGGCGGACGACGCTCAGCCCGCGGAGGGTGTCCTGCGGATCTCGGTGGGTCTGGAGGATCCGGCCGACCTGATCGCGGACCTTGCTCAGGCGCTGGACTGACCGTCACCAAGCGAGTGGGGCCCGATCACGCCTCGGGAGGCAGCCCGCTCAGCAGCGGCATGCGTCGGATGAGTCCCAGGCCGGCGACCGGACGGCGCGCAGAACACCACCGTGACCAGCTGCACCCTGCAATGCACCTGCACCGATGAGCCATGGGCCGGTGGGCACTATCTGCTCGGCAGGGACAAGGTCGGGCGTACCGCAGAGCGTCACCTGAGCGCGCACCCATGGGCGATCCTGAGCGAGGAAGGCGCGCTCCGCCGCTCTGCACTGCTGCCGGAGACCTCCCGTCTCCACTGTGCCGCCATCACGTGCACGACCCCGACGAGTGGCCTCCTCGTCATCCGCCTGAACCCAGATGAGCGCATCGACGATGGATGCAAGTCCCACGCGACCGGCGCCCACCCCCTCGACCACGACCATCGGGCAGCCAGCCGGCACCTCAATCGCCCCGTCCAGGCCACGCCGATCCCAGGCCGGCGGCCGGTAGGTCACACCACCGCCCTGTCGAAGGGGTAGCAGGACGCCTGCCGCCAGCAGGTGATCCCAGTCGAACGAGGACTCATGCCACGCGAGGTCATCCGTGTGCACCACCACCGTCCCGGGTAGCGACCTGGCGAGTCGCCCGGCCATCGTCGACTTTCCGCTCCCGGACCGACCATCCATCGCGACCAGAACAGGCCGGGCAGACACGTCTGGCAACAGGGACAGCACCTCAGCGGTCAGGCTCGACCATGACTCCCAACTCCACCGGGCAACCGTCGGCTCCCCCGGACATGCGCGAACCCCCGACCCGGAAGGTCGAGGGTTCGTCACGAATCAGACCCGGCTAGTGAGCGAAATCGCCGCGGTAGTACTCGAACATCCAGCCCACGAGAGCGATCAGCAGGAACGCCAGGCCGAAGACGATGACCCACACAGCGAAGATGAACCCCAGCGCGATGATGAACGCGCCGAGACCGATCGCCAGTGGCCACCACGAGTGCGGGCTGTAGAACCCGTACTCAGGATCGGCCTCGTCGATCTCCCCATCCATTCGATCCTCGGGGCGAGGGTAGACACGCTTGGCCGTGTACAGCACGTAGAACGCCACGATGAGGGCGAGACCAGCCGACATCGCCAGTGCCGTCGTGCCGATCGGGTCACGAGCGAAATACCAGTAGATGGCCGACAGCGGCAGGAAGAACACCGCTGCCAGGCCGAAGAGCCAGCCTTCGATCTTCACGACTGGCCTCCCGTGACGGACGCCGACGTGCCTGGGCTCACGGCGTGAGCACCGGGGGCTGCCAGTTCCGGGTGGTGCAGGTCGAATGCCGGACGCTCCGAACGGATCCGGGGAAGCGACACGAAGTTGTGCCGAGGAGGCGGGCAGGAGGTCGCCCACTCCAGCGACCCACCCCAGCCCCAGGGATCGTCGACGGTCACCTTCGGGGCCGAGCGCCAGGTCTTCAGAACGTTCCAGATGAAGAACAGCGTCGACACACCGAGCAGCGCTGCACCGAACGTCGAGATCTCGTTCAGCAGCGTGAAGTCATCCGCTGGCAGGTAGTCGCCGTATCGCCGCGGCATGCCCTGAACGCCCAGCCAATGCTGGACCAGGAAGGTGACCTGGAAGCCGATGAACAGGATCCAGAAGTGGATCTTGCCCAGCCGCTCGTCGAGCATCTTGCCGGTCATCTTGGGCCACCAGAAGTACAGGCCTGCGAAGAACAGGAAGACGACGGTGCCGAACACCGTGTAGTGGAAGTGCGCCACCACGAAGTAGCTGTCCGAAACATGGAAGTCCAGCGGTGGGGCGGACAGGATGATTCCGGTCAGACCACCGAAGAGGAAGGTGATGAGGAAGCCCATCGTCCACAGCATCGGAGTGTCGAACTGGATCGAGCCCTTCCACATCGTGCCGATCCAGTTGAAGAACTTCACGCCGGTGGGAACTGCGATCAGCATCGTCATGATCGCGAAGTAGGGCAGGTAGACCGACCCGGTGACGTACATGTGATGGGCCCACACGCCCATCGACAGCGCACCGATGGCCAGGGTGGCGAACACCAGGCCCTTGTAGCCGAAGATCGGCTTCCGCGAGAAGACCGGGATGATCTCACTGGCGATGCCGAAGAAGGGCAAGGCCAGGATGTAGACCTCCGGATGCCCGAAGAACCAGAACAGGTGCTGCCAGAGGATCGCACCACCGTTCTCCGGTGCGAAGACAAGGGCTCCGTACTCCCGGTCGATGAACGCCATGGCCAGCGCGGCCGCGAGAACGGGGAAGGCCAGCAGCACGAGAAGACTGGTGACGAAGATCGTCCAGGTGAAGATCGGCATCCGGAACATCGTCAGTCCAGGGGCCCGCATCGTGAAGATGGTGGTGACGAAGTTGACCGAGCCGAGGATCGTGCCCAGACCGCCCATGGCGAGTCCGAGGTACCAGAGGTCTGCGCCCACCTCGGGCGAGTAGACCGCGTTGCTCAGGGGCGCGTACGCGAACCAGCCGAAGGCCGCCGCGCCGCCGGGCGTGATGAACCCGAGCGCCACGGTGAGTCCGCCGAAGAAGAAGAGCCAGTAGCCGAGCATGTTCAGTCTCGGGAAGGCCACATCGGGTGCGCCGATCTGCAGCGGCATGATCACGTTGCCGAAGCCGACGAAGAGCGGAGTCGCAAACAGGAAGAGCATGATCGTGCCGTGCATGGTGAAGAGCTGGTTGTACTGCTCCAGGGACACGAACTGCATGCCGGGGACTGTGAGCTCTGCCCGCATCACGAGGGCCATGAGGCCGGCGAGGAAGAACCAGAAGGTCGCCGTGACCAGGTACATGTATCCAATCACCTTGTGATCGGTCGACGTCACCCACGATACGACCGCAGAGCCGAAGGAGCGCTTACGCGCGGCCTTGCGCTCTTCCGGTGACGGGCTGGAGGCTGCGACGGGTGGGTCGCTCAGGATCGTC
>Ga0233450_10002009_pt1 | contig 20492 bp, 15 predicted proteins | sample 011ome_30_FD_189956 | JGI IMG/M metagenome (GOLD analysis project Ga0233450, IMG submission 189956) | Coastal salt marsh microbial communities from the Groves Creek Marsh, Skidaway Island, Georgia - 011501CT (spades assembly) | ecosystem: Environmental > Aquatic > Marine > Intertidal zone >... | reverse complement strand
CGCGCACGAACACGACTGGGTCGCCGTTGGCTACGCTCCGGTGACCAATGAATCCTGTCAATCCTGCCATGATCGTCCCAACGACCGACATCCGGTTTCTCGATTTGAAGAGTTGCGGTTTGCTTCCCAGCGCGAAACATTGGGACCCCATCGTTGTGTCAATTGCCACGGCGAACACACAGGTAAACGCATTGGAAAGGTGGGGATGGATTATTGCTCCAATTGCCATTCGGACATGCAAGTAAAGGAAGATCCAATTCACCCTTCGCACGCGGAACTCGCGCAGGGGGAGGAATGGATGACGTGCATGACCTGCCACGATTTTCATGGGAATCACATCATGGAAGTACCTGTAAACATGCAGGACCGATTGCGTGTTGAAGAGATACAAGCGTACTTCGAAGGCGGAAAAGATCCGTATTCAGACGATAAAAAATACCGAGCCAAATCCGATGATTGAAATGTGTGTTCAACGGCGTGTAAATGTCTTCTTTTCACTTTGCCTGTTCGCATGGCTGCCTTCGTTCTCCATTGGACAAATGGTTGACGATGCGGCTCCAAAAGATGAAATTTTGATTCAAGTCCGACCACGGAGCGAATGGCGAGACGGATACAGGCGGTTGGCTCAGCCGGGTGAGACGGGTGTGCTGAACACCTTGCAACGGACACGAATGACTTGGACTCATCGCGATGAAAAGTGGGAAGTGCGATTGGGTTTTCAGGATGTAAGAACGTTTGGTGATCCCAGTGGGAATGCCTCCGGCTACGGAAATGTTGCGGCCACGGAATCATGGGGAGCGTGGAAGCCGAGCGCAAACACGCGCATCACGGCAGGTCGTCAACACATCGCCTTCGATAATGAGCGCATCGTGGGCGCGATCAATTGGTCCCAATACGGTCGTTTTCTGGATGGGCTGCGAGTCGATCAGGAAAGCGCATGGGGTAAGTCTACCGCGGCATTGACTTGGGATGCTCCAGCGGATTTGACTCGGTTGATGCTGTATCATGTCTGGGTATCGGAAACCCATCGGTTGTCGGCGCTTTACTTCGGACAATTCAACTCGGTCACCCCCGATGCCTCAGTTTCGACCGCTGGGTTTACCTGGACGGCGTCACCGGCAAGCCGTTTTTCATGGCTCCTCGAAGGTTATGCACAGCAATTTGACGCTGCTACTCCGCCTGCTTTCATGGGCGTTGCCGAGTTTCGCTTTCAGCAACCGGATGGAATTCGGTGGTTATTGGGGGTGGATTGGCTGGAAAACGACGACCGTGGCAAGGCATTCTCGCCGTTCTTGGGAACCAATCACCGGCACTACGGATGGATGGACCATTTTTACGTGGGTGCACCAGCCAACGGCATGACCAATGCACACGTCCAGAGCAAGATTCCGCTCAAGTTGGCTGACCTTTCTGCTCATTTGGACCTGCGGTACCATCGGTTTTATCAGTCCGATGCCCAAACTTTTCTGGCCAATGAATGGGATGCAGTTTTCGTCTTGAAACCGCAGTCTTACATCCAACTCTCGTTTGGCTGGTCGGTCATGCAGTCATCGGATGCGATGTATGCGTTTCAATCGCGGACCGTGGCTGATTCCCCTTGGCAGCATTGGGGATGGGTGCAAATGAATTTCCAACCTAAAATCCTTCTGAGATGAGCCTTCATCCTACTGAAAAGGCGAATCGGCCTCAGAAATTCTGGGCGTTGAGCAGCATGGCCTTCGTATTGTTGGCTTTTTACCTGTTTTATTCTGCACCGGCACCGCTGGCCGGAGAGCAAGTGGCATCGTACACCTTGTCAACCGAAGATGCCTTGTCGCTATTGGCCTACGAAAATGATGTGACGCGCACCTTGTATACCAAGGCGATTGTGGGAGCAGGCAAGCCTCAAGGACTGGCGTTTTCGGAAGATTGGGCCGATCCCGATGTGGTTGCGGGGCCATTGCCAGCCTTGTTTTTACGCGGAGTGGCGGAAAATCTTAAAGCGAGTTCCGTCCCGCTGGGACTTTATTTGGGGTCTGATTATCCCATCGAATCGTCCAACCGCTTTCAAGGGCGTCAAGCAGAAGCGTTTGAGGCCATGCGCACCAATCCGATTCCTCAGCACTTCAAGGACGAGGTTACGGGCGAGACCATTGGGATGTATCCGGATTTTGCCTCGGCACCTGCTTGTGTATCTTGCCACAATGAACACGAGCGCACATCGAAAGATGACTGGGAGCTTGGGGACTTGATGGGGGCAACAACGTGGTCTTACCCCGGCGATTCGGTAACCACTGACCAGTTTGTCCAAATGCTTGCGGCTTATCGTGAAGGTGTTGCTCAAGTATGGGGGAGGTACCTCCTCGAAATTCGTGCGATGGACGAAGCTACGCGACCGCAAATTGGGTCAACTTGGCCGAGTAAGGGTTCTTTTGTTCCGGATGTTCAAGTTTTTCAGGACAGTGTGGCCACCTTATCGGCCTTTCACTTGATGCATGAAATCAATGAAATCGGTTCTTTGAAATCGATGAAATGAGGGACGGATGAAGGCGGCTTTATCAATCAGCATTGTTGGAAGTTTTCTGCTCGTTGTTTTCGGAACTCTCCTGGGGTGGGATGACCTGATGGTTTTCGACTTTCAAGAAATTGCTTGGTTTCGGAATCTCTCCGGTGCCATGCTCTTTTTTTTGCTGCTTCTTCAATGGGCGCTTTCCATCGGAAGACTAGTTTACCGCGAGACGGGAGCCCGTTGGCAAAAATGGGTGGCTTTTCACCAATCAGTTGCTCTGGCACTGCCCGTTGGAATGTGTGTTCATTCCATCGCATTAGGATATGGGTTGCTGGCCGTGCTCCCCTTGTTTTTGCTTGCTTCCATGGCATTTGGGGTCAAGCTCATGGAGGATTCCGCCATCAAACCTTGGTTGCCGTTGCACTTGGTTTTTTCGGCACTGACCATGGGAGCTACACTGGTTCACCTGTGGCGTGTTGTATGCTTTCGATAAGGGATTCAGCTGTTTTGGAGAATTTTGGGGTAGGCTTGGAACAATTGCATTCCCCGAAAAGTTAGATTTGCATTCGAAATAACCCATGCGTCGTTCGCTTTCCATATCGCTTTTTGTTGTCTCGTTGCTGTGCTGGGGAGTCATGCCGGCATTGTCCATCACGTATGTCGTTGACGCAGATGAATGGGTCTTGCATTCGGATGGAGCGGAAGACGATCGGGGCGAAGAAAAACAAGGCGAGCAGGAGTTGGACGATGAAACAAAGAAGTGGACGGAACGATGGGATGCGACGGAGGCTATAGAGGGGAATCACCGAAAGCATTGGAGTTCCAAGCTGATGAGTTCCTGGGATTCTCCCTTCCAAAAAGGGCTTTTGGAACCGCCGGAGTTGAATGAAGTAGGCTAAGGGCCATCCATCCCGGGTGTTCAAGATTTGAGCAGTCTCGGGGCTTTTTTCAACTTCAACTTTCATTTCATGTTTCAACATATAGCAAAGGATGCGCCTGCATCTTTGGTCGTTTTTTTAGTAGCCCTTCCCTTGTGTTTGGGCATTGCCTTGGCTTCCGGAGCGGAGCCCATCGCCGGTCTGATTGCCGGAATCGTCGGTGGTATCATCGTAGGTACCATCAGCGGCTCACAAATTGGGGTCAGCGGCCCGGCAGCCGGTTTGGCGGTGATTGTCCTCAATGGCATCCAATCCTTGCCGTCCTATGAGATTTTCTTATTGGCTGTTGTGATTGGCGGTCTTGTTCAGCTCGTCTTGGGACTGGTCAAAGCGGGCATCATTGGATTCTATTTCCCATCGTCCGTGATTCAAGGGATGCTTTCAGCCATCGGTTTGATCATCATCTTAAAGCAAATCCCACATGCCGTGGGTTACGACGATGAGCCGGAAGGATCATTGGAATTTGCGCACGATGCTACGCACAATACTTTCACCGATTTGGCTTTCATGATGGAAAGCATTCAGCCCGTTGCATTGGCCATTGCTGCCGTGGGATTGGTGCTCCTCATTTTGTGGGAACAACCTTTCATGAAGCGCATGCAGTGGACCCAGTACTTGCCAGGCTCGCTCATGGCGGTTGTAGCGGGGGTGGGCATTCACATGGCGACGAAAGATGGTGCGCTGGGATTGGCTGCGAATCACTTGGTCCAAATACCGAAACTGGTCAACGGTCTGGAAGACATGATTACCGTACCGGATTTCCGCGCTTGGAACCGAGGCGATGTTTGGATTTTGGGGGTGACCATTGCGGTGGTGGCTTCTTTGGAGACCTTGTTGTGTGTGGAGGCGACCGATAAATTGGATCCCGAAAAGCGCATCACACCAACCAACCGCGAGTTGATCGCACAGGGTACAGGAAACGTGGTGTCCGGACTGATTGGAGGTTTGCCTATCACCCAAGTAATCGTGCGCAGTTCTGCAAACCTGCAGAGCGGTGGCAAGACGAAACTTTCGGCCATCATGCACGGTTTCCTGCTGCTCGGTTCGGTCTTGTTGATTCCTGACTTACTCACCTTGATTCCTTTGTCGAGTCTCGCTGCTGTGCTGCTCGTGGTGGGATATAAATTGGCCAAACCGGCACAATTCAAGGCGATTGCTCAACTGGGAGCGCGCCAGTTCCTTCCATTCATCATCACCGTCTTGGCCATCTTGTTTACGGATTTGTTGGTAGGCATAGGCATAGGCATTGTTGCGGCGCTGTTGGTCATTTTGTACGACCATTTTCATCAACCCATTATTGATTTTGACATCGACGACGAGGCCAAATCCTGCGTGGTTCACTTGGGTGAAGATGTCACGTTCATGCACAAGGTGGGCATCCGCAAACTCTTCTCGACAATTCCGCAAGATTATCGCGTGGTCATCGAAGCCAACCGCACTGTGCGCATGGACACCGATGTTCGCTTGATCATCAATGAATGGTTGGACAGGGCGAAGGAGAAGGGCTGGGATTGGTCCGTCGAGAACGGCGAGGACGATGTGAGCCGATCGCGTCCCTTGGCCAAGTTTGCTCGGAAAATGGGCAAATAAGCCGCCCGCCTACTTAGGAGCATTGAAAAGCTCCAACCCGAAATCGGGGCGATTTGTGATGATGGCGGCAACGCCGGATTCGGCAAGTCGCCCCATTTCTTTGGGGTCGTCTACGGTCCAGCACCATACCTCGAGGCCTTCTGCGGCCGCGGCTGCGACAAAATCTGCATCCACACGGGTGTTTCCACCGACGCCGATGGCCTCGGCATGCAGGCGTTTGGCTCGCTTCAAATCCTTTGCAGTGGCATCCTCTTTGAGGAAGAGCAACGGCAAATTGGGATCAATTTTGTGAATGGCCTCGAGCACTTGGGTCGAAAATGAAAAGATGATGACCTCGTCCTGCATGTCGGCAGACCGAATGGACTCGACGATGGCTTGTTCAATACCCGCCACCTTGATTTCGACGCAGACGCGAATGGCGTTTCGAGCGAGTGACAAGGCCTGATCCAGGGTGGGGAGGGGCTCGTCAGCGAACTTCGTTCCAAATTTAGCCGGATAGCCGACCGATTCGATGAGGAGTTCTTCCGCTGTCCGCCGATCGATCCGACCGGTGCTTCCGTTCGAGCTGGTTTTGTCCAGCGTTTCATCGTGCAAGACGATGGGGACACCGTCCGCACTGCGTTGGACATCCAACTCGAAGTAGGGGGCTCCAATTTCAATGGCCGCTTGGAATGCGGCTAACGTGTTTTCAGGTGCTGCGTGAGAAAATCCGCGGTGCGCCACGATGGTGGGAGTTTGCGCCATGAGCGATGACAATGACAAGCAGGTGAATGCAGCGAATAGGATGCGTGAATGGATCATGGGAAAAGCCAATAATGAACACCAGCCCCAAGCAATCCCCCAAGCACAGGTCCCACAATTGGAATCCATGCATAGGACCAATCGCTCGAACCTTTTTTGTGAATGGGCAACAGGGCATGTGCAATGCGCGGCCCCAAATCACGAGCGGGGTTGATGGCGTAACCGGTGGGTCCACCCAATCCCATGCCGATGCCGATGACCAACAGCGCTACGGGAAGCGCATCCAACGCCCCCAATGAAGTATCAGGTGGAGAGGCACTGAGGGCACCGAGCACCAATACAAACGTACCGATCATCTCTGTCAAAAGATTGGACGGTGCGTGGCGGATGGCGGGGCTGGTGGAAAAAACCGCCAGAATTGCATCGGCATCAGAGGTGTTTTTGAAATGTGCGTGAAACGCAACCCAAGTCACAAAAGCACCGGTAAAGGCGCCCAGTATTTGGGCTGCAATGTAACCCGGCAACAAGGAGTGAGTGAGCCCGCCAAAAGCTGCGAGGCCAATGCTGACCGCAGGGTTCAGGTGCCCGCTCCCGCCCAATGAAGTGGCCGAATATACACCCAGAAACACAGCGATTCCCCAGCCGATGGTGATGTTCACCCAACCGGAACCGTGTCCTTTCGTGGATTGCAATACGACGTTGGCATTTACGGATGCACCCACAGTGATCAAGAGAAAGGTGCCAATAAATTCTGCGAGATAGGCTGTCATCAGATGTCGGATTGAGGAGGAAGGTACTGAGAAGCGAGCTTTTTAAACGCGGCAACTTGCTCGTTTTGCCAAACTTCATCGTATCCAAGTTCTGCAGCTAGGGCTTCGGCCACAGCTGGGGCGCGACGAATGGCGTGTCGAGCATCAAGGAGGAGTTGGCGGGTGCGTCGAGACAAAAAATCGTCAACCGTCATGCACATGGATTCTGCCGCTTCCTTTTTCACGAGCTCCATCAATTCATGATCCGACAGCCCTTCGATGTTCGCGGCGCGAGCAGGTGCTTGGAAATCCACCAACCTCAGCATCCGCGTATCGGCGAGTGCAAAATCTCGATTCTGGCGCTGGTGAATTTTGCGCAAGACGTCCGCTGCCATTTTGCGATACGTTGTCCATTTGCCCCCGAGGATGGAGATCATGCCGCTTTTGCTCACCCGAATGACATGGTCCCGGGCAAGCTCTGACGTTTTTTTATCGGTGAGTTTGACCAACGGTCTGATGCCCGCGAATACACTCAGAATGTCTTTCCGAGATAATGGTTGATTGAGGTACCGGGAGATGTGCGAAAGGATGAAGTCGATTTCGGACTCCATGGCTTGTGGTTCTTCGGACACCTGTTTCAAGCCCGTGTCCGTCGTGCCGAGGATGACCCGGCCATGCCACGGAACCGCGAAAAGGACTCGGCCGTCATCGGTTTTGGGAATGAGCATAGCAGATGGTCCAGGAAAATGTGTTCGATCTACCACCAAATGAACTCCTTGGCTAGGTCGAATCATCGGCGCGTGGTTCGACCGGTCCATTTGCATGACGGCATCTGAGAAAGCCCCTGTCGCGTTGACGACAAACGCAGCGCGAACTTGCTGGGTTTCTCCCGTTAGCTTATTCAGCACGCTTGCGCCTATCGCAAGCTGATTTCGCTTCAAGATGCCCGTAACTTCAGCATGGTTGATCAGGGTGGCGCCACGGGCGACGGCAGTCGCGGCAAGCGACAAAGCGAGGTGCGCGTCATCGAACTGACCGTCATGGTAACTTACCCCTCCAGTCAAGCCTTCTGAGCGAACTCCTGGAAGTGCAGCGATGGCTTGGTGCGGTGAAAGGATCCGACTTGCGCCCAAACCCAGCCTTCCTGCGAGTCGGTCGTAAATCTTGAGTCCCGTGCCGTAGTACCAACGTTTCCAGCGCTTGTAGGTCGGGATGACGAATTCCATGTTGTGCACCAGATGCGGGGCATTTTGCATCAACAGCCCGCGCTCGTGCAACGCTTCTTTGACCAATTTGACATTGCCTTGCTGCAGGTAGCGCACCCCGCCGTGAATCAATTTGGTGCTTCGGCTTGAAGTGCCTTGCGCGAAGTCGTTCCGCTCAACCAGGGCTGTTTTCAATCCACTTGCGGCTGCGTGCAGGGCAATTCCCAATCCCGTTGCTCCACCTCCGATAACAAGGACGTCCCATTTCCCCTCATTCGAGAGTTGATTCCATGCCGATTTGCGTTGCTCCAATCCACTCATGTCAGACCTTGTTCCGATCGTTTGCCCAGACGGCAGCGGCCCTTACCGCGCGTTGCCATTCGTCGATCCCGCGTTCAACGTGCTTTCGCTGCTGCGCAGGAATAAATCGCCTTTGCTCTCCCCAACATTCTGCGAGGTGCGCTTCGTCTTTCCAGAACCCAACGCCCAGTCCAGCGAGGAATGCGGCTCCCAGTGCCGTTGATTCTGAATTGGCAGGACGGACCACGGACAAATTCATGACGTCTGCCTGAAACTGCATCAACAAGTCGTTTTCGGAGGCTCCACCGTCGACCCGGATGGCCGTTAAGTCGACGCCGCTGTCGCTCTGCATGGCTTTCAACACGTCCATGGATTGGTAGGCGATGCTCTCTAGCACGGCGCGGGCGATTTGAGGTCGACCTGTACCGCGTGTCATGCCGAAGATGCTTCCGCGTGCATGCGGATTCCAATGCGGCGCACCCAACCCCGAAAAGGCCGGGACGATGTAAACGCCATCCGTGGATTCTGCTTCTCGAGCGAGCGCTTCAACTTCGAAGGATTGATCGATGATGTTCAATTCATCGCGCAACCATTGTACCCCCGCACCCCCGATAAAAACGCTGCCTTCCAGCGCATATGTGGTCTTTCCATTGCGGCACCACCCAACGGTCGTGAGTAAGGCGTTTTGGGATCGGACGGCTTGGTTTCCGGTATTCATGAGCATGAAGCATCCGGTACCGTAGGTGTTTTTGACCATTCCCGGTGCGAAGCATTGTTGTCCGAATAATGCGGCCTGTTGGTCTCCTGCCATGCCCGAGATGGGAATGGGTTTTTCGAAAACTGTTGCCTGTGCAATGGGGCCACTGTTTTCAACGATTTCAGGAAGGAGGGACAGGGGGATGTCGAAGAGGCGGCAAAGTGCTTTGTCCCAAGTGAGGGTGTGGATGTTAAACAGCATGGTTCGCGATGCATTCGAAGCATCCGTCACATGCCTTGTTCCGTTTGACAGTTTCCAAACCAACCAAGTCTCGACAGTTCCAAAGGCCAGCTCACCGCGCTCAGCTCGTTCCCGAGCACCCTCTACTTCGTTGAGGATCCAGCGAATTTTCGAAGCGGAGAAGTATGCGTCAATCATCAACCCTGTTCGCGATTGAACAGTCTCCAAAACCTCCAAATCCGCTTTCAGTTGATCGCAATATTCAGCCGTTCGCCGATCTTGCCAAACGATCGCGTTGTACACCGGCTCACCCGTTTTCTTGTCCCATACCAAGGTTGTCTCTCGCTGATTGGCGATGCCTATACCCGATATGTTGTTGGATTCAATGCCTGCATGGGTCAGCACTTTTTGAGCGGTTTCCCATTGCGTATTCCACAAATCATGGGGTCGATGTTCGACCCAACCGGGTTGCGGGTACAGTTGCTCGAATTCAGCTTGGGCCGAGGCGTGTACTTGACCTTGCGGGTCAATCAATAGACTTCTGCTGCTTGTTGTTCCTTGGTCCAAGGCCAAGATGAAGGTGCTTTGCATGAGAAAGGCCTGGTTTTCAGCCAAAATAGGCATGAATGCAGGAAGATGAGAAAACCCGTCCAGCGTGTTACCTTGCATTAAAGTCCGCTCCTGTGAATCCTTTTGAAAACTACGCCGTTCCTTTAGATGGTTTACCGGAAATCGAATCCGATTCGTTTGAGGGAATGCCTGAGCGTTACCGAACCATGCGTTGGTCGGTATTCGGTTTGGTGGTATTCGTCGCAACCGCGGTGGTTGTAGGACCAGTGGTTTGGTGGGCGGTCAATGAGGAAGATCCTGTCCCTGGTATATTTTGGATCCTGCTAGCGGCCATCGTCTTGGGGCTTTGTGTGTGGGCGATTGAAGAGTGGAAAGGGTTCAGTATTCGCGGTGTGTTGGTGCGAGATCACGATTTGACGTTTCGTTCCGGATACTGGGTGTTTGAAGAATTGACGGTTCCATTCAATCGGATCCAGCACAGCGAAATTTCGCAGGGTCCGTTGTCACGGTGGTTCCAAGTTTGTACCCTTAAATTGTATACGGCAGGCAGTTCCGGTGCAAATCTTCGCGTTCCGGGAATGGATGTGGAACAAGCAAAACGCCTCAGGGCAATGTTGGATGAACGAGCAGGCAGAGGAGCATAATCAGTCAACCCTGTTTTCTGAACCTCGCAGGCAGCATGTGCTTTCTGTGGTGAGATTTTTCGTGAAGAATGGATGGACTTTCTTGCGAAGTTTCTGGCCGGCTTTCGCGGGATTGGCGTTCAATGAGAACATTCGGCTCTATTCAGGGGCAGCCATTGCGCTCATTGTTGTATTGCTCAGTGTGGCTGCAATCATTGAGCATTGGAAATATACCTTCCACATTGAAAATGCGGCCTTGGTCATTCATCGCGGGCTCATCGAACGGGAAAAACTCGTCATTCCCATAGAACGCATCCAAGCAGTGCACACTGAACAGTCGTGGTGGCAGCGTATTTTCGGATTGAACGGTCTCCGTGTCGACACGGCAGGATCAGCAGGGGCGGAGGTGGAAATCAGTGCGTTACGGACCGATTTGGCGAATCAATTGCGTCACATTCTGAGCAAAGAATCGCCGAAAACAATAAGCGAACGAGCGATCCCACCGTTGATTCATTTGGATTGGCGGATGCTGCTCAAAATCGGATTAACGCAAAATCATCTTCGGAATGCGGCCATTTCTTTCGGCGCGGTCTTGGCGTTCATGGAGCCTTTCGAGGATGTGGTCAGCTCGATCACCGATGCGGTTTCACCGGTATGGAAGGTTTTAATCCGTGCACTTTGGGTGTTGTTTATACCGCTTGGGATATTACTATTTGGTATGGTCGGCGTCCTCGTTTCCATGTTAGGAGCTGTAATCAAATACCACCAATTCCAGGTAATGATTGAAGAAGGTGCTTTGGAAATTTCGGGTGGTTTTTTTCGGAAATTCTCATATCGCATCCCGCTGCCGAAAGTTCAAATGTTTGAGTTGCGAAGTTCAGTTTTGCAGCGCCTTGCGGGATTTGAATCCGTTCGAATTCATCAAGCTCGAACTCAAGATGCAACAGGAAATGGGGGTGTAAACCTGACAATTCCGGGTTTAAACTCCAGGCAAGTCCAGGCATTGGAGCAAGCTGTATTTGCAGCGCCCCGTCCTGAGATATTGTCGAAACTGAAACCTCATGATTTCCATTGGTTCAGGCGTTGGTTATTGCGCATTTCTTTGGCGTTCCCATTCATGCTCATCGGAGGATTTTGGGGCATCTTGTTGCCAATGGTTTGGGTTTTGTGGTCAACATGGGCGGTTTGGAATGCACGAGACCGTTTTCAAGTGGGTGTGTCAGCATCGGAATGTTCCTTGAAGTGGGGGTGGTTGCATCGAAAGAAAAAGCTTGGGGTCTTTCATAAAATGCAACGCGTGTCCATTCGTACAAATTTTTTATTGAAGCGAAGGGGACTTTCCAACGTGGTCTTGCATACTGCTGCTGGGCCGTTATTCATTCCCTGCATTCCCGATGAAGTGGCGATTAGATTGAGGGATTGGGCATTGATGCGCGTCGAGCAAAGTTCCGACGCCTGGATGTGATTTTTCGACGCCTGGATCATGTGAAAATCTCAGGACAGTTGGGCTTTGATTTTGTCTGCAATGAGGCGGCTGATTCCTTCGTAGTCCTTCGGCCACAAGGTGTTTTCGAATTCGTCAATGGCCATCCAAGCATCTTGCTTATCCCCATCCATAACGCGGCTCCATGTTTGGGTCAATTTATATTGCCACTTCACCGCTTCTTCCAACCAGTGATTCGCTATGAATTTGTCAAAATCATAAGCTCCTAATAATTCGTCCAGTTCTTCTTTCTTGTCCAACAAAACCAATATGGGTAGAATGGCTTTGAAGTAAAAGATTTCTTCGTTTCTGGGTGGGATCAAGGATGCGACGATGCCTTTATTTCCGGGTTTAAAAAGATACCTCAACAGATCGATCCTTCCTTGCAGGATGCAGAAATACGGTTGGTTGTTTTGGATTTTGTTGAAGAAGGCTTTTGCCTGGGCTTCATCCCCTTTCAGCAATGCGGAAGTTGAAAGTAAACTGCAGCCAAAGTCTTGGTGTTCTTGCTCTTTTGACAACTCGAGCATCCATTTGATATGCTGCCCGAAACCAGCATCCAATTCAGTCATAGGAACGTAAAAGGAGAGAATCAAATTGATGTAAGGCGTCTCCTGCATCAATCGGACGACAAAGGCTTTATCCGTGATTTCGTGGAATTTCTCGGCCGTGTAATGTGCCAAGACAGAGCATATAGCGTAATGGAGGCTTCTGGATTCGTCGAGTGGCTTCAACGTGTTCAAGAGTCGGATAATGCGTTCTTCGTCTTGCAGTTGCAATCGCACCAAGAGCATATGTCCTGCCATCATGGTCGATTCAATGGACACTGTTTTCGCCATCCATTGACCGATGTAGTATTCATCGATGTCGATGTTCTGACGCTGAAGCCGGACGAGGATTTCGACCAAGTCTTCTTCATCCTTGAAGGATTGAACGAGCGATTCGATGGATGGCTGGTCGATGTATTCGGCCAGTTGATTGAGTGTTGAAAATCGAAAATTTCCTTTCCACTCCACGAGTCCAAAAAATCGTCTCAGGGTGTGGTGGCCAATTTTGTTACCGGTTTTTTGTTGGATTGCGCGTGAAAGCGCAATGCAGTCCGGTTGAGAACGGATGCGCCGTCCCCACACCTTCTCGATTTGGTTGCGGAGTCTAAGGTAATTCGCTGGCGAAAGGTGCACGTTCCGATGTTTTGGAAAATTTACACGCTTTTCGGTGTGTCCGAATCTCGAATTTGTAGCCGTCAGCGTGGGCTTTGTAGACGCTGAAAAATTGCCTTTTATCGCCGTTGGTCCTGCAGCGCAAATCGAATCGCTACCTTATACAAATCTTGCGCTTGGGCTGATGTGATTTCAAAATCATCTTGCCAAGTGTTCAATGTAGCGTCGTCCATTGGTAAGGGTTGACCTGCCGAACGAATCGTCAATACCGAACGAAGCATGGCTTGACAAATAGGTTGGTCTGCCTCAGAACCGGTGATTTGTTCAATCATGCTCGAAAGGTGGTCAAAATTGATTCCTGCTTTTTCTACCTGGGCCTGGGTGGCTTCAATTGATTGGTTGTCCTCTTGTGCGATGCCTGATTGGGCCAAAAGACTGAATGCGATGAGAAGGTTTAATGCGAGTTGTTTCATGATGCTGTATTCTATTCTCGGAATAGCGAAATGGTTCCGCTACAGAAAGGTTGCAATGCAGGTGTTTCGTTGCAGGGGTACTCCAATATTTCCATGGTGTAGTAGTAAACTCCCTCGGGAAGGACTGCGCCAGTCTCTGTTTTTCCTGCAAATGCAGCTGTGTATGGCGTCATGGAGTAGACCAATTGTCCCCACCGATTGAAGATGTCAACTTGGTAATTCAAGCAAGCCGAAACCGCGCTCGGCAGGATGAATGTGTCGTTGTAATTATCGCCATTAGGGGTGAAAACGTTGGGGACAAAGAATCCTTCAAGGTTGAGTGCATTTTGAAGCAATACTTCATTGCTGTTGGAATAGACGCAGCCGTATTCATCTGTAACCTCGAGGCCCAAATCAAACGTGCCACTTTCATCGAAGAAATAGGTGGGATTTGCGAAAATGGCGATCAACTCATTTTGCAAGTACCACGCATATTCATAGGCATTATTCGGGTCACTCACCGTACTGATCAGTTCCAATTCATTGCATATCATTTCGAAGTCGAAGGTGGGGGAAATGGGGGTGGCAAGCACATAGTCAACGATATCTGCATTGGTGCAGCCGTTGGCATCTGTGATGGAGTAGCTCACAGAGTACGATCCGGGGTCGGCTCCCTCGTGAAGCAACACCGAACCATCCACCAAATCGCCAGTCAGAATGCCGCCATTCGGACTCGGCGAGAGGGTGATGTTTCCATCGTACAGGCAGTAGCTGTCACTTGCACCGCTCGAAACATCGGGTAAGGGGTTGACGACTAAATTGACCGTAATCAAGCTATCGCAACCGGCGGCCGTTTGCAGGACAGAGGTGTAGGGTCCATCGGTAGAAATGGAGGCGCCGTCAGGCATGATGTAGTTATCACCGGCGCAGATTTCATCCCCATACGTGATGTCGTATGCGGGGTTGAGTGTCAAGTCGATGGTCACGTTGCTATCGCAACCCAAGGTGGTTTGCAAATCGAAGTTGAAGATGCCTGAATTGGTCGGTAAAGTGCCGTCAGGAAATAAGTACGACCCATCATCGCATTCGCTCAAGTCAACAGCGACATCGTAATTCGGCTGGAAGATGACATTCGACGTAACGGTGCTGTCGCAACCGTTGGTTTGGGAGGTCAAGACGACCGTGTATACGCCTTCTTCGGTGACGACGGTTCCATCGCCGAGCGTGACCGGTTCGCCCTCGCAGAGGGCCAGGGTGTTTTGGGTCGTAAAGGGTTGCAAAATGGATACCACCGTTGTGATGGTGCTGTCGCATTGGGCGTTTGCCGTCTCCAACACCACAGGGAAGGTGCCAGGTTCGTCAATGACCGTGCCGTCAGGAAGCGTAAAGGTTTCTCCTGCACACAATTGCACCGGCATTTGGAAATCGTAGGTGGATTGCTCGAAGAGGTTGACCGTGACAATGCTGTCGCAACCCTCCATGGAAACATACTCGGCGATGTACGTGCCTTCTTCGTTTACTTCATTGCCATCGGGAAGGCTATACGAACCGCCCTCGCAGAAATATTCGGTGGATTCAACTTCCAATTGATAAGCGACGGTCACTGTGGCCTCAGAACTGCATCCACTATTGGTGCCTACCACGGTGTAAACCGTAGTTTCCGTGGGATTGGCATATTGAACCGGTCCAAATCCGTTGCCGGCCAAACTTTCATTTGGTGTCCATTGCAATTGAAAGGCACCAGTGGCCGTGAGTGTTACCTGCTCATTGCAAGTCGTTACATATTCAGGATTCACGGTGATAATGGGGTAGGGGATGACGGTGACCGTGACGTCTACCGTATCGATGCACTCTTCCGTTGAGGCGATGACGTTGTAGACGGTAGTTTCGAGAGGACTGACCCAAGCAGTTGGCCCGTCGACCACGTTAAGTCCATCCCCAGGTAGCCATTCGTAATTATCGGCACCGGACAACGTGAGCAGGAGCGAATCGCCTTCACAGTACTGTGGATTGGTGGGTTCGATGACCATGCCCACCCCTCCAATCGGGATGATTGTGATAGAACCTGCAGTTGAAACATTGCCGCCGACGCAGGTGAATCCAGCAGGGGTAAGGCTGGAACCGCCGCCGCCGCCGCCGCCGCCGAGGGTGCCTGAAGCGAAGCAGTCACTACCGCCACCGCCACCGCCGTAATAACCTCCACCGCCGCCGCCGCCTGGCCCCACATTGTAACAAGGGTCGGTGGCTCCGGCACCGCCAATTCCCAGGGCACCATTGGATCCATTGTTGCCCGAGCCTATCCATGGCGGACCTCCAGTGCCACCAGCGTTTTGGGTCGCCCCATTGCCACCCTGACCGAAAGGACTTTCTCCCTGATTTCCAGAAGTGCAACCACCATTTCCAGCATTCGCATCGGTGTTTCCACCGCCCATTCCACCACCGCCAGAAGCGACGACTACCCGATTTGCCAGCGCGGAGCCACCAATGCGGATGTCCGATGCACCACCTCCTCCACATCCGCCGTTTGCACCATTATTAGCGGATCCACCGCCTCCGCCTCCATTGTATCCTGCGGCGGGACATCCGCCCATTCCGCCTACCCGTATTTCTATAACTTCTCCTTCTACCACATCCAAGATTCCCGTCACCGTTGTGCCATTTCCGCCATTGGGCCCCCCGCCCTTGGCACCTTTGAGGATGATTTCGATTTGTGAGACACAGCTCGGTACGGTATAAGTTTCTACCTCACCTGTGAAAGCAAATTCGATTGGTGTTTGTGAAAGTGCAGCCTGGCTGCAGAGGAAACACATAGCAATCAGAAACGGATAGAATTGGACAGGCTTCATTCTAAAAGGTTTGCCTGAAAGATAGGAGGTTTTGTCTAATCGCTGTTATTCGAATCCTTTAGCGAGTCATCAGCTCAGGCGTTCTCCATGTTGTGAATGATCAAGTCCTCGCTGTTCTTGATCGCTGCGCACGCGCATAGGAATCACCCAATTCACAACCATGTAGAGTACATAGCTCAAACCAAAAGTCATCACCGCAACGGCAATGAGCGCAATCAAGTGTCGGAGGAAAAGGGTGGTTTCGCCAAAAATTAGCCCTTCGCCTTCAGCAAGAACCCCCGTCAGGATCATGCCCACGACTCCTCCAATTCCATGGCTTGGAAAGACATCGAGCGTGTCGTCTACCGAAAACTTGGATTGCAATCGAATGGCCAAATTACTTGTGAGTGCAGCTACAAATCCAATGAGGATGCTGTGACTAATGGACACAAAGCCAGCCGCAGGCGTGATGGCTACCAAGCCGACTATGGCACCAATGCACGCTCCGAGCGCGGACATCTTGCGGTTTTGGAATCGTTCATAAAACACCCACGTGATCATTGCTGCAGCAGATGCGAGGTTGGTATTGGCAAACGCTTTTACAGCATCAGCATTGGCGCCCAATGCTGAACCCGCATTGAATCCAAACCATCCAAACCAGAGCAATCCGGTTCCCAGGATGACGAATGGAATGTTGGCCGGCTCGTCATCAGCATGCTTGCGTTTACCCAAAAACAAGGCGCCAGCGAGTGCGGCAAAACCAGCAGACATATGAACGACCGTTCCACCCGCGAAATCAAGAACTCCCCAATTTCTGAGCAAACCTTCCGGATGCCACGTCATGTGTGCCAAAGGGGGGTATACAACCAAGCTGAACAACACCATGAAGAGAATGTAAGATCGGAAACGAATCCTGCCTGCAAAACTTCCGGTAATCAACGCCGGCGTGATAATGGCGAATTTCAATTGAAACAAGGCAAAAAGTAAAAACGGGATTGTCGCGGCAAAATCGGGGTTTGCTGCAAGCCCTACGCCGCGAAAAGCGAAGTGTGATCGCGGATCGCCAATAATTCCGCCCAGTGAGTCACCGAAACACAAGCTGAAGCCGACGGTTACCCAGATTACGCTGATGACGCCTAAAGCGACAAAACTTTGGAGCATTGTCGATATGACGTTTTTCTTGTTGACCATGCCGCCATAGAAAAATGCCAATCCTGGTGTCATCAATAAGACAAATGCACTTGCGACAACCATCCAAGCTGTGTCGCCCGAATCGATTGCAGATGTCAATTCAGTTGAAGTTTCATAGGGTACACCAAATGCACAAATTGCCGCCACCAACAGGGACAGCAACAGAAAGTTCCATTTTCTGTTCATCGAAGAAGAATGCCAATAAAATTCGGGAAATTGCCGTTGTGGAAAATTAGGTTGTGAATTTGAAAGTTTCAAAAAACCAATGCCCAGCTTTTAATCCCCGTGTGTCAAGCGCGACATCGGTGGTATGAAATTCATCAAGAGCGTCAATCTGAAATGTAAAAACCGCATCGAAAACCCTTCGTTAGAATTGTTTTCCATGCGGTTTCTCCGCAGCTACCATCATGCGACAGTTGCTTTCCGCGCGAACGCGAACGGTTTTCGGAGCGAACTCCTCCAACCCACGGTTTGTTCTTACCTGCTTCTGAATTCCACTTCTCAGTGACCGGACAAGTCCGGAAGCTTGCTGCTTTCGCGCAACCTCACTCATCAGCTCGACTCGAACCGTTGCCAAACAGTTTCCTGCTTGACAGAGAAAGTGGCTTTAGGCGAGTGCCTCATGCAATCATCCGCTATTGTGAAGAACACAAGTTGCGCTGGTAGAATCATTGCTTTTTCTTCCTGATGAATCACGTCCAGACCGTCCCATCTGTCGATTGCTCTCTTGATGTTTAGGCCCCTTTCGGGAATCAGAACCATTCTCAGATTCTGCTCTGGGCAGTGCACTTTCTCATACAAGCACCTTTGTGCCTGCGTGTCCGGAATTCATCGATTTCCACCTCCTGTTGGAACATGCAGTTTCTATCGATGTACCGTGAACGTTTCCGTTCGTTGACAAGTCGAAATAATATTGAATTCATTGGAATTCCAAGGATGGAGTCCCTCTGAAAATCAACAGTAAATCCACATCCATTTTCAACAATTGTGAACAGCTGAGATAGAATGAATGGGCATGTAACGAAACCACCCATTTTCTCGTATCCCATCCGCATGCCAGGTTTGCATCGACATATGATGATCGTCATCATGATCCTATTTTGCTTGAATTCTGCTTTGAGTTCATTGGGGCAAGAGTGCATAGGATCGTGTGATGCGCTTAATCTCGAATTGAGTTGGAATGCGGAGGAATTTTGTGTCGTTGAATTCGAAGTCACCACGCCCGACACAAACAGCACATGGGAAGGTGTGGAATGGATACTTGACGGTGCGCTCGTTCAATCCGGAGGAATTTTGCAGTTGGATGCAGAGGTTGTGCAATCGGCAGATTCGCTTTTAGCCGTATTTCCAATGGATTCTGTCGCGGATGCCTGCACGTGTGAAATTTTTCTGGATCTCGATGCCGTGGTAGAATCCGTTAATTGGCCTTGCGAATGCCACCCGTTTTCAACGGATTTTTCAGTCGAACTGTCTGAACCGAGTGCATGCGTTCCGCATCAAACGACGTTGGTGTTGACCACGGTTCCTTTGAATTCAGAAAACCTGGCTTATACCTGGAGTGTTTCCGGTGGCGCTTTCGATTGGGCTGCTGGGAGCGGCCCCACAGACTCAGTGCCTTCGATTCTATTTCTTGAAGCTACAGGGTACCAAATTCAGGTGGAGGTCACCGAATTGACCGGTAACGGATGTTCATTTTCGTCGGTTCCGGCTTGGTTTTCGTTTGCCGGTGCACCCACGGTGTCGATCATGGATACCCCCGAGTTGTGTGCCGCTGATGAAGTCGCAGTTCAGGTATTGGTGAATCCTGGAAATTCCGCAGTGACAGAGTTCCAGTGGATTTTTGAAGGGGATACGACCTCGTTGGTGACGCCTGCTCCATTTGTTCATCAATTTGACAGTGCTGGTCAATTGGCCATCGAGGCTTGGGCGAGCAATGCATGCGGTTCGGGTTCGGATGCTTCTTCGATTACTGTGCACCCTTCGCCCTCCATCGAAGTCCATTCTTCCCACAATTGGTACTGCATGGGTTCGTATGTGGATTTCACGGCTACAGGGGACGGGGAATTTGTTTGGAATTCGAATGCAGACTTATTGAGTGGAGGGCAGCCTGGGGATACTATAGCTCGGTATGCTGTGGGTTCGCAGGTCGCGGGGTCGGTATACACTATGGTTGATCATGGAAATGTCCAATGCACAGCGAGCTCCGGTTTTTCCATCTATGGATTTTTCGTGCCTACGGTGTCTTTGAGTCTTGATGAATCAGTCTGTGTAGGAGAAGAGGTGTCGATTGATGCCAACATTGTAGCCTTCGGTTGGGATACCTCGGTTGAATGGATCATCGACGGTCAACCCATTGATACAACATGGGCACCAACAGCCTCTGTCAATGCATCCGCTTCGTTTTCAATTTCGTCGGACAGCTTGAGCCTCGGTGATCATACGGTAGAGGCAGCTGTAATTTTCGATCCTTATCCGGTTTGGCTGCCAGATTATGGCTGTGCGGACACTGCGCAATACGAACTTTCCATTCATCCTTTGCCCAGTGTTTCCGCGGTCGATAGCCTCACATACTGCAACCAGTCGTACATCGAAACCCTGCCAGAAGGGGTTCCCGCTGGAGGGGTTTGGACGAGTACAAGCGGGCCGGTGGTCGAAAACGGTTTGGATCCGGCACTTTTCGGGTTGGGAGAGCACCTGCTTGCCTACACTTACACAGATGCATTCGGATGCGTTTCAACCGATACGACCGTCCTCGAAGTGGCTGTGCCGGCCTACGCCAATGCCGGTCCAGACAGTGTGCTTTGTGAAAGCAACGATTTGGTGCAATTGCCGATGGATGGAGGAGCGAATACGGGCTATTGGGAAGGTCCCGGGATCTTGGATGGCAACACCGGATTGTTGGATTTATCGGATTTAGATGTCGGGACTTGGACCTTGGTCTATCAGATGAATTCCGGTTCGTGCATGACGGTTGACTCGGCAGTTTGGCAGGTATTGGAGGAGCCCACCGCCTTCCTTTCTACGGAGGGAAGTGTTGCTTGCGATGGCGATACCGTTTGGATGGATCTATTCGCTGGAGGTGGCACCGTGGCATCCGGTTCGTCGTATTCATATGAATGGACAGATTTGGTGACGCTCAATGCCAATGGAGAGGCGTATTGGGTGGCCAATTTGAACGAGACTTTCGCCATCGTGGGTGTGACCGTGACAGATGATTTGGGATGTTCCGATGACGCCATG
>Ga0233450_10001955_pt1 | contig 20767 bp, 20 predicted proteins | sample 011ome_30_FD_189956 | JGI IMG/M metagenome (GOLD analysis project Ga0233450, IMG submission 189956) | Coastal salt marsh microbial communities from the Groves Creek Marsh, Skidaway Island, Georgia - 011501CT (spades assembly) | ecosystem: Environmental > Aquatic > Marine > Intertidal zone >... | reverse complement strand
ATTCAGCACCACGATAAAGTTCTGTATGACCCTTTTGGCGTCCAAAACCTTTCACTTCTGTTGCAGTCATGCCCATGATTCCAATTTCTGATAGAGCCTCTCTAACTTCATCAAGCTTGAATGGTTTAATAATGGCTTCAATTTTTTTCATATATGTCTCTCGTTAGTTAGCTAAACTTATTTGTTATTGGATAACGCCTTTCCCTGCCAAATGCTTTGGACGTAATTTTTGGGCCAGGGGCAGACTGCCTTCTTTTAAATTCATTGTTAAGTATTAATTTTACAACTTTTTTTACTTCTTGTGCTTTGAATCCACTTTTTATTATGTCTGTAACACTTAAATTTTTCTCTACATATAAATCAATTATTGAATCCAGTATTTGGTAGTCAGGTAAATTATCTTGGTCAGTTTGATTATGTCTTAACTCAGCAGACGGCGGGCGCTCAATAATATTTCTTGGGATAATTTCCTCCTGACTGTTTATATAATGCGCTAATCGATATACTAAGGTTTTGGGAACGTCTTTTAAAAGAGAAAATCCACCCACCATATCACCATATATTGTTGAGTAGCCAACCGCTAATTCACTTTTATTTCCTGTGGAAAGTACGATCCCATTAAATTTGTTAGCAAAGGCCATGAGTAACATACCCCTAGTTCGCGCCTGAATATTTTCTTCCGTGATATCTGTTTCAAGCCCCCTAAAATCTGCTTCAAGGGTTTTATTTATACTCCTTACTAACGAGTCAATTTTTCTAACTTTATATGTAATACCAAGATTCTTTGCCAGTTCTCTGGCATTCATGAGACTTTCATTAGAAGTGAACTGCGTTGGCATCATAATGGCTTCAACGTTTTTACATACCTTTGATGCAATCACTGCGACAACAGCGGAATCTATTCCGCCTGATAACCCAAGAAATACTTTTTTAATATTATTTTTGTTTAGGTAATCCCTTAAGGATAAACTTAAACCTCTAAATAAGGCCTCCTCAGATTGCAATGTATTTGAAGAAGTGAGCTGCTCATCAAGGTCAATGGTCAAAGTTTTTTCAACAAACTGGGGAAGCTCAACCATTAATTTTTTATTATTAAAAGCAAACGATGCCCCATCAAAGAGCAACTCATCTTGTCCCCCGACACTGTTAACATAAATAAGAGTAATGTTGTTCTTTAGAAATTTCTTCTTTAATGTCTCTAGTCTGTAGTTTCTCTTATTAAGCTCATAAGGGGAAGCATTAATACAAATTACAATTTCAACGCCATTTTTCTCAAGGTCTTTTAACGGTTCATCAGCCCAGATATCCTCGCATATAAGTAATCCAATTTTCTTTCTATTATGATTAAATATTAATGATTTGTTACCTTCGGCAAAATATCTTTTTTCATCAAAGACACCATAGTTAGGTAGTGTTTGTTTGTGATAGGTTCGATAGATAAGCCCTTTAAAAATAACTGAAGCCGAATTATATAAGATACCCTTAACAAAAACTGGGTGACCAACAATTATCTTAATATTTAGGTTTTTTTTGGCAATTTTTTCTAGGAAAAAATCAGACTGTTTTAAAAAGTCTTTATTTAATAATAAATCTTCAGGAGGGTAACCGGTCAAGCTTAATTCTGGAGTAATAATTACTTCCGCTTTATCTTTTACCGCTTTTTTTGCTGCCTTAATGATGAGTTTATGGTTGAAGTCAATATTTCCAACAATACTATTTAGTTGAGAAATACATACTTTCACTAGTATTTTCCACCTGCATCTTTTATTGCCTTAACAATCGGGGGAGATTTTTCTTTTAGAGCGTAGACAAGTGGAGTGAGGCCATACTGATCTTTTGCTTTCAAATTTACCCCTGAACGAATAAGTAAATCTACCATCTCATCGTTTGTATTAAAAACTGCGTAATGAATAATAGGCGTATCTTCGTCGTCCTTATGATCAATATTTGCTCCATTTTTGATAAGCAATTCAGCAATTTTAAGATTATCTTTTTTTACAGCCCATAAAAGAGATGTCCATTTACTTTTATCAAGGTCATCAACTTTTGCCCCTTGTTTTATTAAAAATGATGATGCATCTTCGTGCCCATTAATCACGGCGTACATTAGGGCGGTTTTGCCGTACTTATCTTTTAGAGATATATTTGCTTTATTGCTTAAAAGTGTTTTGATTGTATCAATATTGCCATGTTTACTTGCAAGCATTAGAACAGTTGCGCCAGAGTTATTTCTAGAATTTGGGTCTATCCCACCTTTTTTTATGAGTAAATCAATCATCTTGGTGTAACCAGAAGTCGCTGCCAGCCCATATGCAGACCACCCATCTGGGTCAATGATTTTAGGGTCAGCCCCGTTTGCCAGTAAAACTTCTGCTGTAGTTACATAACCTTTTTTCGCGGAATACATCAATGCCGACCATCCATCAGACTCGATAGCATTGACTTTAGCCCCGCTTTGAATGAGATACTTGACCACTTCAGAGTTATCTTTTCGAGCCGCATACATTAACGCTGTAATTCTATCTTTATCCTCTGTGTTTACATCACCACCACTTTCAATAATCGCTTTAACTGTATCAAGATCACCCTTTGCTGCAGCAGTCAAAAGAAATGGCACCTCTTCAGCAGAAGCCAATTGAAAATTACTTAAAATTACAAAATAAAACACTAACTTATATAATTTTTTAAACATAATTAGATAATGCATCAAAAATAATTTTTCCCATCTCATTTGGGGCATCAGCAACCAATACTCCTGCTTTTTTAAGTGCCTTTATTTTATCTTCAGCAAGGCCAGAGTTTCCTGATATTATTGCTCCAGCATGACCCATTCGTTTTCCTTTGGGAGCAGTTTTACCCGCAATATATGCAACAACAGGTTTTGAAATATTACTTTGAATATATTCAGCGGCCTGTTCCTCGTCTGTGCCACCAATTTCTCCAACCATGATTATGCCTTTTGTCTCCTCATCCTCTTCGAACATCTTTAGGCATTCAATAAAGTTTAGCCCCTTAATTGGATCGCCACCAATACCAATACATGTCGATTGACCCAATCCATTTTTTGTTGTTTGGTCAACTGCTTCATAAGTTAGAGTGCCTGAGCGCGAAACAATTCCAATCACTCCTTTTTTATGAATGTCTCCGGGCATAATCCCAATTTTACATTCCTCTGGGGTAATAATTCCAGGGCAATTTGGCCCTATTAATAAAGAACCATTTTCTTTAATATTCTTTTTAACATTGAGCATCTCTAAGACTGGTATACCCTCAGTGATACAAACAATAAGCTTTATACCCGCTTCACTTGCCTCTAAAATAGATTTGGCAGCAAAAGGGGGAGGCACGTATATAACAGTAGCATTAGCATCTGTCGCACTTAGAGCCTCTTTTACAGAATTAAAAACAGGTCTATTAAGATGTGTTTGCCCGCCTTTTCTAGGCGTTACGCCACCAACAATATTTGTACCATAAGTAATTGCTTGTTCAGAGTGGAAGGTACCTTGCTTACCCGTAAAACCCTGACATATCACTTTAGTATTTCGATTTATTAAAACTGACAATTAGATTTCCTTAGATAATTTAACTGATTGAACAGCTGCATCATGCAAATTTTTTGCGGTTGTAATATTCAGCTTACTCTCGTTGAGAATTTGTTTTCCAAGCTCCACATTTGTACCTTCTAAACGAACAACAATAGGGATCTCGATACCAACTTCTTTAACAGCATCAACAATTCCGCTAGCAATAATGTCGCAACGCATAATTCCACCAAAAATATTTACTAAAACAACAGTAACATTTTCATCAGACAATAATATTTTAAAGGCCTTGCTTACCGTTTCAGAGGAGGCTCCGCCACCCACATCTAGAAAGTTTGCAGGCTCGCCACCACACAGCTTAATGAGGTCCATGGTAGCCATAGCAAGCCCAGCACCATTGACCATGCATCCTATATTACCCTCTAACGCAATATAATTAAGCCCCGCATGATGCGCTTCTGCCTCTTTTGAATCGATTTGAGACCAATCATGTAGATCTTGAAATTCTGGATGCTTAAAAAGAGAATTGTCATCAATACTCATTTTGCAATCAAGGGCAATCAATTCATTTTTTTTAGTTATCACTAAAGGATTTATTTCAAGGAGGGATAAATCATTTTGCAAAAAAACATTGATAGAATTTTGAATGAATTCAACAAATTTATCTTTGATAGGATATCTAAAACAAAGTGCGTCATAAAAATTCTCAATTTCCACATTGGAAGGTTGTTGATGAAGTTTAAAATTTAATTTTTTTATGAGCTGTGGATTTTTTGTAGTCATCACCTCTATGTCCATGCCGCCTTGGTTTGAGCAAATAATCGTTACACCCTCATTTTGCCTGTCAACAACTATTGAAAAATAAACTTCAGAGGCTATATCAACAGTCTCTTCCATAAGTAATCGATGAACAGGTTGGCCTTGAGGGGAGTTTTGATAGGTAATTAAGTTACTTCCTAGCCATAATTCTGCAAAATCATGCGCTTCTTTTTTCGTATTGATTATTTTTACACCCCCAGATTTTCCACGACCACCAGCGTGAACTTGGGCTTTAATGGCAATTGCATGAGTTTTGAATTGATCAAATGCAAAATCAACTTCACTTAAAGTTGAAACAGTTTTGGAGTTTGGAACCGATATATTAAATGATCTTAATATGTTCTTTGACTGGTATTCGTGAAGATTCATTTGATATTAATGTAAGAAATTATCTAACATATAATAATATCAGAATGTGTTTGTCTTTTATAACCGAAACTTTAGCAAATTACGTAAATTACTTTTCAATATCGATCACAGAAACAGTGCCTGCTTTCATATCGGGAACGATAATTGATTTTCGATCAAAGGTTGGTGCGATATCCGCTGCAGACTCAAAGCGATATTTTAAAGTTACAAGACTACCATTTCGATATTCATGTATGACCCCATTTTTCCAGTCACTAATTAGTACCGAGTCATTAAGGAACACAATCCCATCACCCGCACCAAGCCCGTCGGTTAATTTTTTTAGCGAAACATTTTTTTTGTTTCCCTCAAATAAAACACCAGTAGCAAAATCTACTAGAAGGAAACGATTTTCATCTAGAGGCAATACTCCATTAGGCGCCTTAATAGAGGGGTGACTATTTTCATCCATAAGGAGCTCTAAATTTCCAGTCATATCCATAATAAATACCATTCCCCCGTCTTTTAAGTTTCCGCTATCGGTTATGTAGAACGTACCTGAGGGGGTGACTGCAATATCATTTAATAACACAGGAGTTTTGGGAAAAGCCATAGTTCCTGAAAAGACTTCCCAAGAACCGTCGTTCATATCTACTTTTATAATGACATCCTTATCTGTTGCATAAATTTCTCCCTTATAGATAATCAATCCTCTTGGATCGTTTAATCCAGTTGTAAAGTCAGATATTTCTCCATTTGTATTAATTTTTTTTATTTTTCCATCACCATCTTTTCCTCGCTCTCCAAATTCTGTGACATAAATATCACCGTTTTTGGATTGCACTGCAGATTCTGGATTAACAAAGCCAGGATAGACTCGATTGGCGTTAACCAGCGATGTAAAGGCTAATATTATTATAAGAAGGATATATTTATGAATTGACATTTTATTTTCCTGTGTAGGTGATTTTATAAATAAAACCTGAGCGATCATCCGATACGAAAAGCCCTCCATCATAGCTTTGAATTACATCAACCGGTCTGCCCCAAGCTTTTCCATTGGCTAACCAACCTGAAACAAAATCTTCGGAGGAAATAGGGTTATTGTTTTCATCAAATCTTACACGTATTAACTTATAACCAGAAAAATCTGACCGATTCCATGATCCATGTAAAGCCACTATTGCATCATTTTTAAAATCATTAGGAAAATTGGTTTGATCTAAAAAGCTAATTCCAATTGGTGTGGAATGTGAAGTAAACATGATTAAGGGAGGGGTTGTTGATGAACAAAAATTTGTAGGACCTGCAAAATTTGGGTCAGGAGTTTGATTCCCCCAGCAATAGGGCCATCCATAATGATTATTAGGAATTATTTCATTAAAATGCTCTGGAGGGAGTGAATCGTTGATGGGCCCGTTTTTTTTATCTGACCGCATATCGGAGCCATTATTAGTTGCGTACATTTTTTTTGTAATTGGATGCCATGCATAGCCTTGGGAATTTCTTAATCCTCTAGCCCATGTTGGGTCAGGTTTGTGCCTTCCAAGTGTCTTTATCGCTCCAGCAGGATAGCCATCCAAAGTATATCGTTGAATTGTCGCCCGAGTTGGGTCACTTTCAATACATACATTACAGCTTGATCCTATATTTACGTACAAGTGCTCATCAGGGCCTACTTTAATAGATTTTTGTGAATGACCACCAGTAGCCAGACCTTTTACTATTATTTTTTTTTGAGAAAGGTCATTTACGGAAATTTTTAGAACCGAATCCTCGTTTGCAATAAAAATATGGCCATTAAAGAAATCAATACCATTTGGAGTTGGAAGTTCATCAAGCCAAGTTAGAATTTCATCCGCTTTACCGTCATTATTGCTGTCTAAAATTTTGTATATCTTACCTAGCTTACCTGTTGTAACGTAAAGATTATTTTTATCGTCGAGAGTCATCATACGCGGTCCAGTCATGTAGCAACTGTCGCAAGGATCTAATTTTGCGAAGACTTCGATGGAAAAGCCCTCGGGGATCGTAAGATTTAATTCAGGTGGAGGAGGGCTGTAACTTGCTGCGTTGAAAGCACAGCCCAAAATGGGTAAAAAAGTTAGAAGTAGGGTGCAACAATAGGTAAAAAGTTTTTGTTTGGGTGTGTCAAAACCTTTTAAAAACATTTAACCTCTTGGCAACCTTCATCTTTAATACCTATCGTAAGAAGATAGTCTGCCATGTCTTTTTTATTGTCTTCATTTAAAGCTCGGATGATTGACACATCACCCTTGAGGTTTTGTTGGGCATTGATACCATTATCAATAAGATATTTCACCATTTTCTTGTCACCATTGAATGCTGCGTGATGCAGGGCATTAAACCGAGTAACAGGATGTGTATAGTTGATATTAGCTCCTTTGTTAACAAGATAAACAAGAACTTCCATTTGGTCTTTAGCTGCTGCCATCAAAAGGGGTGTCCATGCAAAGTAGCCTTCTTCTAAATCAACATTCATTGTTTCGACGTAACGTTTAACTGTTTCAAGATCACCATCGTTAACTGCGCCGGTGAATTCGAGGGCTTCAGAATCCGTTAATGCTTTTGCATTAAATGATATTAACAAAAATACTAACAAAAAAGCTTTAAAAATGATTTTCATACATAATCCTTATTGGTTACTTAAAATATTTATTTGCGTTGGCGAACATTCTATACCATGGACCATATTCCTGCCATTCTTTTGTGTACCAGGAGTTTTGATCCGTTAAAAACACTCTTTCTGGATGTGGCATCATAATTGATACTCTTCCATCGACTGACGCAACACCCGTGATACCATTTTCGGAACCATTTGGATTGTATGGATAACGTAAAGTTCCCATATGATCATTATCGACATAAGTGAGTATTATTTGATTGTTTTGGGTTAAGTTTCTTAAATCTTCTTTCAAATCGAAGGCCACACGACCCTCCCCGTGTGCAACGGCAATTGGAATTATAGCGTCCTCCATTTGGTGAAAAAATGGCGAATTTGATTTACCAACTTTTACTTGTACAAACCTTGCTTCAAACTGCTCAGATTCATTTCTGACAAATTTTGGCCAATGCTCAGCACCAGGAATAATCTCTTTAATACTGCTTAGCATTTGGCATCCATTACATACCCCAAGACTTAGTGTGTCAGTACGGTTAAAAAATTTAGAGAACTGATCTTTTAAGAATTCATTAAACAATATTGACTTTGCCCAACCTTGACCAGCGCCTAAAACATCCCCGTATGAAAAACCACCACAAACAACCATTGCCTGAAAATTTTCTAAATTAATTTTTTTGTCAGTAAGGTCTGTCATATGCACATCTTGACATTCAAAGCCTGCATAATAAAAAGCAGCTGCCATCTCGTTTTGTCCATTTACACCCTGCTCTCTTAAAATAGCAATTTTTGGCTTTATTTTTTTTATTAGAGGGGCTTGTGGGATATCAAAGTTAATTCGAGGGGTTATACCTTTATCGTTGTCATTTAGGATGTTATCAAATTCTTCATTAGCTGTTTTTGGATTATCCCTCATGGCCTGGATATGAAAACTTGTTTCTGACCATATTCTTTGAAGTTTCGACCTTGTTGATGAGAACAAAAGCTGCTCATTATTTTGAATGCTTATATTTTGATTTAAATCAGGTTCTCCTAAGATAGACACATTCAAACCGTAAGTATTTAACAACTCATCTTTTATTTCATGTAAATCTTCATTTTTAATTTGAATAATGGCTCCCAGCTCCTCGTTAAAAAGAAATGCATTTATATCGGAACTAGAATCAAGATCAAGGCGCAATCTAAAGCCACAATGCCCAGCAAACGCCATCTCTAAAAGTGTAGTAATTAATCCGCCATCAGAACGATCATGATAGGATAAAATCTTGTTAGCACTGTTTAGTTTTTGAATTGCTTGAAAAAATTGTTTTAGTTTTTTAGGGTCATCTAAATTAGGGCAGTCTTGGCCAACTTCATTCAGAGTTAAGAGAAACGAAGATCCACCCATTCGATTTTTTTTGCCACTTAAATCAATCAGCAGGAGCGTAGTATTTTTATTTTGTTGAAGTTGTGGGGTAAGAACTTTACGAGTATTTGAGCACTCGGCAAAAGCCGAAATCACTAACGACAATGGCGAGGCAACAGTATAATTATTATTAGCATCCTCCCATCTAGTTTGCATGGATAGTGAATCTTTTCCAACGGGTATACTTATTTGGAGATCAGGACATAGTTCCATGCCGATACTCTTTACGGCCTCATAAAGTGCGTAATCATTTTCATTATCTCCAGAAGCAGCCATCCAATTGGCAGATAATTTAATATGAGAAATATCGTCGATCGGACTCGCAACAATATTGGTTAATGCTTCGCCTACTGCCATTTTTGCTGACGCAGATGCATTAATGATTGCTAAAGGCGTTTTTTCCCCTACGGCAAAAGTTTCGCCTGTGTTGGATTTGAAATCTGACTTGGTCACCGCAACGTTGCTCACAGGAATTTGCCAGGGTCCGACCATTTGATCTCTAGAGATGAGTCCTGTCACAGATCTATCACCAATGGTTATTAAAAAACTCTTGCTGGCAACTGCTGGGTATTTAAGGACTCTTTCGATATGCTCCGCAAGAGAAAAATTTCTAAATGAGACAGCTATTTTTTTGATATCAGGTTTGGAAATACTTTTTTTAGTCCTTGGAGGCTTGCCCAAGAGCGCATCAAGACTCATGTTTATAACTTCCGTATCAGTGAGTGTGTCGGTAACTATAAGCTTTTGGTCTTTCGTGGCATGTCCTACAACTGCAAACGGACAACGTTCTCTTTTACAGATTCTTTCAAACAGATCTAAGTCTATTTTTTTAATCGCTAAAACATAACGCTCTTGTGCCTCGTTACACCAAATTTCTTTTGGCGACATTCCCATCTCTTCATTGTTTATATTCCTCAATTCAAAAATAGCGCCTACTCCACCATCATGAATTAATTCGGGAAATGCATTTGATAGTCCGCCGGCACCAACATCATGGATACTGAGAATTGGGTTTTTATCCCCCATTTGCCAACATCGATCGATAACCTCTTGGGCGCGACGCTGAAGTTCAGGGTTTCCTCGTTGCACTGAATCAAAATCAAGGTTTTCTTGATTTGTTCCAGTTTGCATGCTCGATGCTGCCCCGCCTCCTAGTCCAATTAACATTGCGGGGCCACCAAGCTGAATGAGTAAATCATTTTCTTCTAAAGATTTTTTGCTTGTATGCTGGTACGATATATTTCCAACACCACCAGCTAGCATGATGGGTTTATGATAACCAAAATTCTTATTATCATAATTAATCTCAAGGGTTCTAAAGTAACCAAATATATTTGGTCGACCAAATTCATTGTTATATGACGCAGCACCAATAGGGCCATCTATCATAATTTGTAATGCAGAGGCAATTCGATCTGGCTTACCAACGCTATTACTTTCCCAAGCGTGCGTGAAATTTGGTATTTTTAGGTTTGATACAGAAAAACCACAAAGCCCAGCTTTTGGCTTTGAGCCTCGACCAGTTGCTCCTTCATCTCTGATTTCACCACCAGAACCAGTAGCTGCACCGGAAAATGGGGAAATTGCAGTTGGGTGGTTATGTGTCTCAACTTTCATTAGATAGTGAGTAAGCTCATGGTGCTCAGAGTAATGTCCTATTTGATCTGGGTAAAAGCGCCCTATTTTTTTTCCTTCGATAATTGATGAGTTATCGGAATAGGCAACAATCGTTTTTTGAGGGGCTAATTGATGGGTGTTTTTTATCATTTCAAATAAGGATTTATCTTGTTTTTTGCCATTAATAGTCCAAGAAGCATTAAAAATTTTATGGCGACAATGTTCAGAATTTGCTTGAGCAAACATCATTAGCTCTGCATCGGTTGCGTTTCTTTTTACCGTAAAATAATATTTATACAGGTAGTCAATTTCCTCATCTGAAAGAGCTAGCCCATTTTCATTATTAAATCTTGCAATAGCCTCTTTCCCTTCATCCAGTAGATTAATTTTGCTAAGCTGTTTTGGCGTCTTGTGAACAAATAATTTATTTAAATCCTCCGCTTCAAAAAAAATAGATTCAGTCATGCGGTCAAAAAAGATATGCATTAATGCATTTTTCTTTACAGTGGATAGTTCCTCCGCAACATCAATCGAAATGGCAATGCATCGCTCGATCCTTAAGATATCTATATTGCATTGCTGCGCGATGTTTGTTGCTCTTGAGCTCCACGGAGAGATAGTTCCAATTCTTGGGCTAATAAAAAATTTTTCTTTGAAAGGCTTTAATTGATTTTTAAGGCCATAGTCTAAGAGTTTACTAAGTCTTAATTCATCAACTTCTGATAAGGGTTTTTGACTTTCAATCAGGTGAAGGTATGTGGATGTTAAATTTCTAATCTCGCATCCAATTATTTTTGCTTTTTTTAGAAATTCGTTTTTCCTAAATTCAGAAAAGACTTGGTTCCCGTAAAATTTTGTAATGATTGTATTTTGCATTTATGTATAGTTGGATATGTAATGATTGAGATTAAGAGATTTTATCAGTCCTTTTTGATACTTTTTAAATCAAAAATTAATCTTATAACAATAAATAAATTTGATAAAAAATAAAACTAAGAATCCAGGCTAAAAACAGTGACCAAAAAATTGAAATAAAAGTTAAAACGCGATCTTTTGACTCGTTTTTTAGTGTCGCAATAGTCGATACGCAAGGTGTATAAATAAGTGTAAAAATCATAAAACTTATACCTTGACCCGCATTAAATAGTTCACCAACATGACTCGAAAGAGCAAGGCCTTCCAGGCCAAAAATAACGGCAAAGGCACCAATAAGAATTTCTTTCGCAATAAACCCAAAAAATAATGCAATGATAAGCATTTGCTCAATACCAAGAGGACTGAAAATAGGTTCAAAGAGGCTTCCAATTTGTCCTGCATAGCTCTGTTCTGAGGCTACTGTTACCCCCTCAGGAAAATGAGTAAGCGCCCATATTGCCACCACCCCAATAATAATAAATTTGCTGGCACGATCGATGAAGTGCTTCACCTCTTGCCAACCTCGGATCATAATTTGTTTGTATGTTGGAAAACGATATGGCGGCAATTCCAAGACCAACGGCTCATGACTTTGGTATTTATTTTTAAAAATAATTGCCGTAATGAATATTGAAAAAAAACTCAATAGATATAAGCAAAAGAGAACAATTGCCCCCTGGGTGGGTGCAAAAAAAGCTGAAATCATAAAAAGGAAAACCTGGAGTCTGGCGGAACATAGGGAAAAGGGAATTACTAACATAGTTAAAAATCTTACTTCTTTGGTCCGCATAATTTTTGTTCCCATAAGCGCGGGGACATTGCAACCAAAACCCATAAGCATCATCACAAATGCCCTACCATCAAGCCCCATTTTTTCCATTACCTTATCCATTAAAAAGGCTGCACGAGAAAAATAGCCACTATCTTCAATTATTGTCATTACAAAGAAAAATAAAATAATTATTGGGATAAATGCTGCAACCGTCGTCAGTCCAGCATAAAGCCCATCCATTAAAAAACTTTTTAGCATGGGTGGGGCGTTAGATAAGAGATTGCTTAAAAATACCTGGTCAATATAGCTAAATAAATTAGCCATGATATCTTGTAGCGGCTGACCAACGGTAAATACGAATTGAAATACCGCAAAAATAACAAATAAAAAAATTGGCAGACCAAAAACAGGGTTTAAGAAGATTGCATCTAATTTTTTGGTATTTTGGTTATTAAGTTTTTTTGGGAAGAAAACTGTTTTTTCAATGATATTTTTCAGCTCACTTTTTTTTGGGTTGGCTGTGTTGTGAAATGATATTTCTTTGTTGAGCTGTTCGAGGCCCTGGTTGCGTTTTGCACTAATTGCGATGACCGGACAGCCAAGCAGATTTTGGAGTTTATCAAAATCAAAGGATATACCATAGGCTTTTGCCTCATCAATCATATTCGCAATGATTTTTATTGATGGGTTTATTTTTTTGAGTTCTAGAGCCAGTTCAATTTGTCGATCAATTTGAGTACTATTGAGAATATAAAAAATTTGGTCAATCTGATTATTTTTTAGGAAATCCCTAACAACTATTTCATCTTCACTATAACCTTTGAGATCATAAATACCTGGCAAATCAATAAGCTCAACCAGTTCGCCATTCAGGATTGTTTTAACTGAGTTAAGTTCAACTGTGACTCCAGGCCAATTGCCAACTTTAACTGATGCACCACTGATTTTGTTGAAAAGAGTTGACTTGCCTGTATTCGGCATGCCAATTAATGCTACCCTTTTCATGCTATCTTTTGATCAACGATTTCTATGTGAATTTGTGCGGCTATGTCAGAGCGAAGCATAAATTCAGTAGTTCCAATCTTAAGGTGGAATGGACCATTAAATTTTGCTTGCCGAATGATTTCAACTAAGTTATTTTTTTTAACACCCAATGCTTTCAGGCGATCATTAAAATGTGCATTATCTGTCAATGCCTTGATCGATCCCGTTTGCCCTACCAGTAATTGTTGTAATGTCATGATACTTTTTTTAAATGAGAATCATTCTCAATTATAAGTTAATCTTCAAGATTCTACAATTTTTTTTATTTGAATTTAATTTTGGCTTGATTTCTTAATTCATCAAGATGTTGCTTGAGCTTTCTTTTTTGTAATGTGGTTTTTAATTCAGTCTTCTTATCTTCGAAGCTGGGTAACGGTGCCTCTCGGGTGTCATTTAATTTGATAACATGCCAACCAAATTGAGTTTGAATTGGTGATTTTGTGAATTCACCTTTTTTTAATTTGCTGACTTCATCATAGATAATTTCAAGCATATCTCTTTTCTCAAACCAGCCAAGGTCACCACCATTATCTTTACTTGATTCATCCATAGAGGATTCTTTCGCCAGCGTGGAGAAATTATCATTCTCCTCAAGTTTGGCGATAATTTTTTGAGCCTGCGTTTTGGTTTTTAACAAAATATGGCTTGCTTTAAACTCTCTATCATCAAAATTATTTATAAATATTTCATATTCACTTTTGACTTCATCATTTTTGACAGGATTATTAACAATATATCTTTGCAGATAAAGCGTGTAAATTAACTCTTGAGTTGACAGTTCAGCCTGGGTGAGAATTTTAGGGTCGTCCAATAACCCACTTCTTTTTGCTGCCTGGTTGATTACCTTGAGATCAATTAACCGGTCGATGATATTCTCTTCCATATCGTTGGAAACTTTTCTGCCTTGTTTTTCAACTTCATCCTTAATGAAATCCACAAAACGCTGCTCGATTTTTTCATTATTAACTACAGCAACTTCGGAAAAAGTTGGAAAAGAAAAAAATAAACAGAAAATGAGAAGGGATTTACATTTAGTCATTTGGCGACATTGCCTTTATGCTTAAAGCATGGATTGATTGAGGAATTAAATCCTGCATTAGTTGGTAGATAATTCGATGCCTGTCCATACGTGATTTGCCTTCAAAATAGAGGCTGGAAATATGAATAACAAAGTGGCCTCCCCCATTATTGCCCGAGTGACCTTTATGGAGATGGCTTTGGTCAATAATTTTTAATTCGATAGGATTGAGGGTCGCTAATCGTTCTTTAATTATGTTTTCTAGCATCAAGGTAGACTTTTTCTAAAAGGTTTAATATCAATCGATTCATAAATGCCATGCGTCAAAAAGGGTTCATCATCTGCCCATTTTTGCGCAGCCTCCATATCATCAAAGTCTGCAATAATGAGGCTGCCTTGAAACCCTGCCGCTCCGGGTTCAATGTTATCGATTGCTGGATACGCTCCGGCAATTAATAAACGCCCTTCACTAATTAAAAGTTCCAAACGAGCCAAATGCAAAGGCCTGTATTGTAATCTCTTATCTAAACTTCCTTTTTTATCTTTTGCGTTAAAAACGTACCACATAGATTAACTTTCCTTATTTACTCTAGAAACATAAATAGCTAGGCAGATGAAAAATAAAAATAAAAGCGCTGTTAGGCCAAAAAGTTTAAAGTTTACCCATGTATTTTCTGAAAAATTATAGGCTACATACAGATTTATAAAACCAAGAAAAACAAAGAAAAGACTACTAAAAAAATTTAGCTTCGACCACAACCAATCCTTTAATTGTATTTGCGCTCCCATAGCTAACTTAATGAGATTTTTTCCAAAAAATCGGTTGGAACACAAAAGAATTATCGCAAAAGCCCAATAAATTAGGGAAGGTTTCCACATGATAAAAGCCTTGTCTTGGAGCATAATGGTTAAGCCGCCAAGAACGGTTATCATTGCGCCGTTAAAGAGTAGCATCCGATCGACGCTCCCCTTTTTAAAGTACATGTACAAGATTTGTACAAGAGTTGCAGCAATAGCGACAGCCGTTGCAATAAAAATATCGTATATTTTGTAAGAGACAAAAAAAAGAATAACGGGCAATAAATCGTAAAAAAATTTCAAAGTGGTCAGCCTATGAATAAAAATAAAAAAAACATATAATCCAGTTACTTCTATGAATAATATCGTAATCGATCTTCACAGCCATTCTACTATATCTGACGGACTTTTAAGTCCTCGTGAATTGATTAATCATGCACATAATAAAAACGTAAATGTTCTAGCATTGACTGATCATGATGATATTGCCGGTTTGGCAGAAGCAAAAAAAGAAGCAGAGCGAGTTAAAATGACATTCATTAATGGCGTTGAAATTTCTGTCACATGGAGAAAGAGAACGCTACATATTGTTGGTCTTCGTTTTGATAGCAGCAACGAGAATCTTAAAAAAAATTTATCCCTGATTCGAAAAGGTAGAAATACTAGGGCCCAAAAAATGGCCCACAGTTTGGGCCTGGCTGGCATCGGTAATGCTTATGAGGGCGCAAAGAAATATGCAAGATCTGGCACGCTTGGCCGTATTCATTTTGCTCGTTTTATCGTCGAACAAGGCTACGCCAAAGACATTAAATCGGTATTTAAAAAATATTTAACTCAAGGAAAACCTGGATTTGTTGAGCATGAGTGGGCCTCACTAGGTGATGCGGTGCAATGGATTAATGATGCTGGTGGGTCAGCGGTTATTGCTCATCCTGGCAGGTATGATATGGGTTCAAAATTATATCCAGTCTTATTTGATGAATTCAAGGAGCTAGGAGGGGCGGCTATTGAAGTCATTTCAGGTAGCCAAGATCCATCTCAAACTAAATATTTTTCTGAGTGTGCAAGTAAATATGGCTTGCTTGCTTCTTGTGGCTCAGACTTTCATGGTCCTGGCATTTCATTCAGAGAAATGGGTAAGCCCCAACCTATGCCTCCTGCAGTCACGCCGGTTTGGCGTGATTGGCATGAAGTGCATGCAAGCTTTCAGTAATTCTCTTTTGTAAAAATAACATTTGGCTTAGAATGTAATTAATGGAACTAACAATTGTTCAAAAAATTTCTGCCTATGCTCTTCCAATCCTGTTTGCAATAACTGTTCATGAAGCAGCACATGGTTATGTTGCGCGATATTTTGGTGATATGACAGCGCACTACATGAATCGTATTTCACTTAATCCAATTCGGCATATCGACCCAGTGGGAACCATTATTTTTCCAGCATTGACTTTGATGCTTGGTGGAATTCTTTTTGGTTGGGCAAAACCCGTCCCAGTGAATTTTTCAAATTTGAATAATCCAAAAAAAGATATGTTTTGGGTTGCTTTAGCGGGACCCGCTGCGAACTTTTTTATGGCAATTTTTTGGACCATTTTATTAACAAGAATAAATATATTTCCAGATGATGCAGAACTTTTTATAAGGGTGATGTGTTTGGCAGGGATTCAAATTAATATTATTCTCATGGTATTAAATCTTCTTCCTATCCCCCCACTTGATGGTGGTAGGATAGCGGTAAGTGTTTTACCATATCCCTGGTCAAGTTACGTTGCTGGACTTGAGCGTTATGGATTTTTTATTTTAATTTTTTTACTTATTTCAGGTGTGCTTGGGCAAATATTAATGCCTCTCGTGAGGTTTAGCCAAAGTATAATTTTTACTATTTTTGGATAAAACTTTTATAGGATAGTTATGGCAATTGAGAGAGTCGTTTCAGGTATGCGTCCCACAGGAGGGCTGCATCTGGGACACTATAATGGTGTTCTGAAGAATTGGGTCAGCCTGCAACATGAATCAGAGTGCCTTTTTTTTGTAGCTGATTGGCATGCACTAACTACACATTATGACGATCCACAGATTATTGAACAAAATGTCTGGGATATGGTAATAGACTGGTTAGCAGCGGGAATAGATCCAGCACTCGCTACAATTTTTGTGCAGTCCAAAGTTCCAGAGCATGCTGAGCTTCATACTTTACTGTCTATGATAACCCCATTGGGATGGCTAGAGAGAGTTCCGACATACAAAGATCAGCAAGAGAAATTATCGTCAAAAGACCTCTCCACTTATGGTTTTTTGGGATACCCGTTATTACAAAGTGCCGATATTCTCATTTATAAAGCTACACAAGTTCCCGTGGGTGAAGATCAAGTTCCTCATATTGAGTTCACAAGGGAGGTAGCCAGACGCTTTAATCACTTGTACGGTAAAGAGCCTGGTTTTGAGGAGAGGGCAGAGGAAGCAATAAAAAAATTAGGGTCAAAGCGGGGTCAACTTTACCGTGAGTTAAGAAATGCTTATCAGGAAGAAGGGGATGAGCAAGCTCTAGAGGCTGCGCAATCATTAATTGAGGAGCAGCAGAATTTGAGTTTGGGAGATAAAGAGCGGCTATTAGGTTTTCTTGAGGGGGGTGGAAAGATGATTTTATTGGAGCCTGAATATAAATTAACACCCGCATCAAAAATGGTAGGGTTAGATGGTCAAAAAATGTCTAAGTCTTATAACAATACGATTTCTTTGAGAGAGGCACCAGAGGCGATAGATAAGAAGATAAGAACTATGCCTACTGATCCTGCAAGAATTCGAAGAAATGATCCGGGGGATCCAAAGAACTGTCCAGTCTGGCAGATTCATCAAGTTTATTCGGACGAGAAGACACAAGAATGGGTTCAGAACGGTTGTAAGGGTGCAGAAATTGGGTGCATAGAATGTAAGCAACCTGTGATTGATTCAATCCAAAAAGAATTAAAGCCGATGCAAGAAAAGGCCAACTTTTATCTTGAGAGCCCGGATCTTGTTAAAAGTGTCGTTGCGGAGGGCTGTGAAAAGGCGAGAAAATTAGCCAGAGATACAATGCGAGAGGTTCGAGAGTCGATGGGTATTAATTTTTCATGAGCAATTGGATCGACATCGATAAAAAGCCAAATGCGTTAGTGTATGGAGAGTTAATTGCAGAATTGCCACCAGACCTTTATATCCCTCCCGATGCATTGGAAATATATTTGGATTCTTTTCAGGGCCCTCTCGATCTCTTACTCTATTTAATCAAAAAAAATAATATAGATATTTTAGATATTCCTATGGCGACGTTAACAGCTCAGTACATTGAGTATGTTGAAAGAATGAAACAAATTAAGCTAGAGTTAGCTGGGGATTATCTCTTAATGTCTGCAATGTTAATAGAAATAAAATCAAGAATGTTATTGCCATCACCGGTGAGTGAAGAGGATGAGGGTATTGATCCTCGTGCTGAGCTCGTACAAAAATTAATTGAATATGAATTAATGAAAACGGCTGCAATCGAGTTAAATGAAATTCCACAAGTTGGAAGAGAGCGAATGGTTGCGCAGTCATATTTTGAAAAAATTGTTATGACAGACCCTCCCCAAGTGAGTATCGATGAAATTTTTGAAGCATGGAAGAATGTTTTGAAACGCGCACAGCAGTTTGAATCTCACAAAATAGAACGCTCGGAATTATCTGTCAGAGAGCATATGTCAATGATACTAAAAAAAATTTCAGAATCAGATTTTGTTGAATTTTCATCATTGTTTGATACAAAAAATGACCCGATAGCAAAAATGGTTGTGTGTTTTTTGGCAATACTTGAGTTATGTAAAGAGAGTATGATTAAAATCAATCAACAAGCGCCTTGTTCTCCAATATATTTGAAAAGCGCGGAGATTTAGGATGGAAAATCAATCAAAAAAACTTAAAGAAGTTATTGAGGTTGCGCTTTTAACAAGCGGTAAACCGCTGGGTATTGATGATTTGCAAAAATTATTTACAGATAAAATTGAGCGTTCAACTATCAGAATGTTTTTGGATGAGATAAAAATTGAGTGGCAAGATAAAACAATGGATTTGGTCCAAGTTTCATCAGGTTTTCGATTCGAGGCAAAGCCAAGGTACTCAGAAAATTTAACTCGCCTCAACCCTGACCGTTTAGTAAAATATTCAAGAGTTGTTATGGAAGTATTAGCCATTATTGCATACCGACAACCGGTTACTCGCGGTGATATTGAAAAAATCCGAGGCGTTTCCCTTAACCCAAACGCTATACGTCAGCTGGTTGAAAGGGAGTGGATAGAAATTATTGGCTACAAAGAAGTTCCTGGACGACCAGCGCTCTATGGCACAACAAAATATTTTCTCGATGACTTCAGCCTGACTTCCCTGGCGCAACTTCCTGATGTGAATGCCATTAGCAAAGAATCTAGCCCAACTTTACACAGTGAGCCTCAAGATTCTTCCTCCACAAATAATATAAATGAATGAGCGAAAAAATAAATCTAAAGCCACTCACGTTAAAGAATTTTCAGTTGGCGGTGAGGGCACTAGAATACATAAACTTCTTGCTCATGGTGGGTTTGGGTCAAGGCGAGAAATTGAAAAAGCGATCGTTGAAAAAAAAATATATGTAAATAATCAGCTCGCAGAGCTGGGTCAACTCGTGAACTCGAAAGACAAAATTATTTTTAACGGCAAACCAGTTTTTTTAAATAAAGAAACTGTTTTACCCAGAATACTTATCTACCATAAACCGGAAGGTGAACTTGTTACACAACATGACCCTGATGGGAGGCCTACCGTTTATAAAAATTTGCCTAAAATTCGTCAAGCAAAATGGATTTCAATTGGACGATTAGATTTTAATACATCCGGATTGTTAATATTTACATCGTCTGGTGAATTGGCGAATAAATTGATGCACCCTCGCTTTGAAGTGATTCGCGAGTACTCTGTAAGAATTCTTGGAACATTGACAGATGTGCAGATGAATTTATTAAAACAAGGAATTAAACTTGATGATGGCGAGGCAAAATTAGATTCTGTCCAATATGAGGGTGGAGAGGGAGCAAATAAGTGGTATCGGTTGACAATCAAAGAAGGAAGAAATCGTGAGGTTAGGCGTATATTTGAGTACTTTAATTTAACAGTGAGCCGACTAATTAGAATTCGTTTCGGGAATATTATGCTTCCAAGCTATCTAAAAAGGGGCATGTATGAGGAGCTTGCTCAAAAGCATGTAATCGAGATTTTAAAAGAACATCAGATAGAAACCGCTAACTTTAAAATTCCTCAGATAAGTAATTCAAGAAAAAAAATTAATTCTTGAGTAGAATTTTTTCTAGGGCCTTCTGGTAAATTTGTTTTAACTTATTAACGTGGTCCAAGTGAACATGTTCGTTGATTTTATGAATAGACTCATTTAGTGGACCAAACTCAACGACTTGATTACAAATATCCGCTATGAATCGGCCATCTGATGTTCCACCGGTTGTTGATATTTCAGGAGTAATATTGGTCACGTGGTTAATGGATTCGCTAAGGACATCCACTAAATAACCTTTTTCGGTTAAATAGGGCTTGCCAGAATGCGACCAATCAATCGCAAAATCAAGATTATAGTCATTCAGAACACTTTCTACCTTTGATTTAAGGTCTTCCGCAGTATTTGATGTTGAATATCGAAAATTAAATAACACCTCTACATACCCAGGAACAACATTCGTGGCTCCCGTTCCCCCATTAATGTTTGAAACTTGCCAGGAGGTTTCAGGAAAGTATTCATTGCCGTTATCCCATGTTGTTTTTACAAGTGTATCTAGAGCGGGGACAATTTGAT
>Ga0233450_10001944_pt1 | contig 20806 bp, 16 predicted proteins | sample 011ome_30_FD_189956 | JGI IMG/M metagenome (GOLD analysis project Ga0233450, IMG submission 189956) | Coastal salt marsh microbial communities from the Groves Creek Marsh, Skidaway Island, Georgia - 011501CT (spades assembly) | ecosystem: Environmental > Aquatic > Marine > Intertidal zone >... | reverse complement strand
GCGCGAAAGCACACGCACGCGCACACGCAAAGCACTTAGAGCGCGCACATTTATCCTCGCGTCTTGTAACGCCGAGCGACGCTGAGTCACCCCAACGCAGCGAATTCGTCACAGCCTCGATGATTCATGAACCTCACTCGACGCCGCGGCGCACCAATCCTCGCTCGTGACGCACACACGCGCACGAAATAACACATGTTCGTCATCGTCCCCCGCGCATCGCCCGCGGTCGCCGCGCACGCGCCGATGCGGGCGCACACGAGCGCTCAAAAGCGATCGCACGGTGTTCGCGCCGCCTGTGCTCGCGACGATGCCCGCGTGTCAGTGATCGTCGATCGCCGAACGATGCTCGCAAACGCGATGAGCGCGTTCGCGGTCGTGTCGACGACGATGACACCGCTCGGGGCGGCGTTCGCCGGAGACGACGACGCGTCGTTTACGAGTAAATTGAGCGCCAAGGAGCAGAAAAAGGCTGAAATTTTAGCCGCGGCGCGGGCCAAGGCGCAAGCGCAGGCGGCGACGCCCGTGGTGAAAGAGGCACCAGCACCGACGAATGCGGCGATGTTTATGACGGAGGATCCTGGGCGCGGTGGTGGTCCGGATGCGCCGAACGTTGCGGCGCCAAAGGCGGAAGAGGCGGCGGCGGCGGAGTAGAGCGACCCGCGCGAGGCGGTCGCGCGTACGTGTAATTTTGCATTTTTGCTACGGTACCGTATCTATCTATCTATCTATCTATCTATCTATCTATATCAGTGGTGTCGTCGTGTGCTTTCGTTTCTTTGATGGCGGTGCGGCGGCGAAGAGCGCGGCGATGCTGCCGACGTTCTGCTCCGCCGCGCGTTTAGTCGGCTTTATCGCGTCGCTCGAGCGGTAGTCGGCTCGGTTCACCTTGGTCGTCACCGGATGCCACACCAAATACCCATCTTCGCACGGCTTAATGCATCGCTCCCACCCATCGTCGCCATCCGACGTCAAACACCACAGTTTAATGTCTTCATCGCTCGTTAGCAACACTGGCATGCGATCGTGAAGCCATTCGAGCGCCGTCGAAGTCGTCGACGTCGTGCACATCGATGTCTCGCACGCGCGCTTTCCCGATCCCGACCCCGACGCAATTTCATCCACGCACACCGATGCAATCACGAGAGGTTCACCATCCGCACGCGTGACGTAATACGGTTGCTTGATTGATTTGCCACCACCGATAGATTCGTCACGCCATTCAAAAAAACCATTCGCGAGCGTCGCGCACCGACGCGCCGAGCGGAACAGCGCGAGCTCCTTCAGCGTCTCCCCACGCGCGTTATACGCTCTCTCATACGTCGCCCTCGCGCGAGTCGATTCATCACGAGGTCGTGACCCGCGATAGATCCCCCACGTCATGCGTTGCATCGCCATCGCGTCTTGCCACGTCGCATCATCGTCGTCGCCATCGCCATCGCCATCGCATCGTCGTCTGACAATCGTAAACAATCTCGCGCCTGGACACGCGCTGTGTGCGTCGAACGCCCCCGCGGCGGCGTCGCGAGCGGCGGCGTAATCATCGTCGCGCTCGAGACGCGCGCGCACGCCCGTGGCGCGCTCGACGTCCGCGGCGCGGAGCGTGGAGCTGACGCGACCGCACATGTGTTCGCGTCGTCGAGTGGCGTGTGCGCGAGTGTGCGACGCGCGCCATGTCGCGCGCGATGGCGACGGTGGCGACGGCGCGGGCGACGGCGACGGCGACCGCGGTGTCGACGTCGACGACGCCTCGCGGGCGGCGGCGGCAGCGCGCGATGCGGTGCGACGCGACGGCGAACGGCGACCGCGCCAAGATGTCGCTCGCGATGGACCTGCCACATCCGCTCCGTGAGCACGTCCCGATGGACATGTACGCCGTCGACGCGCGATGCGGACGTAGGAACGTGCGGTTGGTGCTTCCGGAGTGCGAGGATGCGGTGGTGGATGTGTACAGCGCGCTCGGGAGGCCGTGGGATGACCCGCACTGGGCGGATTTGTGGCACGGGAGCGTGGCGCTGGCGGAGAAGATTTTTGACAATCCAGAGCTCGTGCGCGGGAAGCGCGTGATTGATTTGGGGTGTGGGTTAGGACTTGGAGGCATCGCCGCCGCGCTTGTGGGTGCGAGAGAGGTGGTGATGAGTGATAGAGAGGAACGCGCGTTGTGGTGCGCGCTCTCGGGGTGTCGAGCCAACGGGATAAAGGACGTGCGGGAGATTCCAGCACAGTGGAACGCTCCAGATGACGTTGAGTTGCCGAGCGTGTTAAGATTTGACGACATGTCTGATTGTGGGTCATCGTGCGTGGTGTCGGCGGCGAAAGTGGATTGGTTTGAGCCCGAGAAAGCGCCGAGTGGATTTGACGTCGTGTTGGCGTGCGACGTGTTGTATACCCCAGATGCTGTCGATGCCATCGCAACCTTGGTGCTCAAGTTATTCGATGGTACGAATGGGAGCGGTACGTTTGTGCTAGCTGATCCTCCAGGGCGATTTCCCAAGAATCACGAGAGATTCATGGCGCTCATGGAGGACCCGACGCGCATTCCGGGATACGTCGGCGCCGAACGTCAAGCCATCGTGAGCGTCAGCAGCACCATCGAGGAGTGTTTAAACTTGGAAAATAAAACCATGCATGTAAAGCTTAGTAACTTTGATATAGTCGCGCGTTAGTGTAGTGCGTAGTGTTGTCAATCGCAGCGGCAGTAGTACTAGAAAATTGTCTCACTTTCGGCACTTTGCAGTGGTGCGGCGCGCGCGCCGTCGTTCGTCACAAAAACTCGTCGAAAGGAACGCGACAGGTAAAGTTCATTCACGACAAACCCTGCTTGATTACAATTCTAACCCGATTCGTCGCGTATCGATCCACACTATCAGATCGCTCACATACGCCGCTCTCCTATCCTAAGTGATGAATTGACGACAACGGCGCGTCTATTCATCTTGGTCGACGACATTCGTGCCGAGACCCTTGAATCCGTTCGGGGTGTCAACCACGGTGACGTAGGAGTACAAATCTTCTTCCGCGTCCTTATCGTCGTTGTGCTTGCGCTGGATTTGAACGCGAATGCGCTTCGGGACCTGTGTGACGCGAGAGAACGCGGGTCGCGCGGTTAGGGTTTTGTTCGACGCATGCACACACCACGATATCGCGCTTCAACGACGACGACGACGACAACGAACGCGAACGCTCAACGATGTACGCACGTTACGAATACCCTTGCTCCAGACCGCCTTGTTAAGCTTCACGTCGATGCGCACATCAGACGTCTTCATCGTCTTTTGCGCAAACTTTTTGATCTGTCGCGACGCAAACACCGCGAGGTCAGTCGTCGCTCGTCTTTCGCATCACACCCAACGCCTCTCGCCCATCGACGGCCGCGAAATCCGCGCACACGGGTTCAAACAATCCCCATCGCAATCTCGCGCATCGCATCGCGCCGCATCTCCCGTCGCCGCGCCCGTGCCGACGCCGTTGTCGCGATCGCGTCTAGGGTCACACCGCATCGCATCGCATCGCCACACGCACCGCCGCGACCGCGCGAGGCGCGCGCTTCTTGAACGTGATACCCGTGATGGCCTTGCCGAGGTTGATCGTGTACTCGCGAGTCACGACATCGGCGGGTTTTGCTTCGCGTCCCATGGTTCGTCCGGACTTTGCGTCGGTAAGAGACGTCGCGCGACGGCGTCGATGGCGATGATGACCAACTTCCGAGGTTTTTCTTGTGGGATAGGTTTATGTGGAGTAGACTATGTGTATGACACTAGGGTTTACAATGATAAGGGTATGTGGGGTAGACTATGGGGCTATGGCGCTGTGTCTCTCTCCGACGCCACCGCGCGGTTGGACGACGAGGACGCGCGGCTACGCGTCGGCGTCGGCGTCGTCTGGCCTGGCGTGACGCTGGGCGAGCGTGACTTTTTTATCATCTTCTAGCAGCTCTTCGTCGGATTCGCCGTCGCTGAATGCGGGGCGAGGGGCGAGGACGCTCGCGGGGGGCGGCCCGCGCGCTCCGGCGTCGTCGTCCGAGTCCTCGTCGTCGCCGATGCCGGCGCCGGCGGTGGCGTCGCCGTCTAGATTCTTTTCTGGAATGTCTTTTGGTGGCACGAAATCTCGAGACACCGCGCATGTGGTCGTGGTGCCGTCGCTATCGAGCATGACGAGTAACCGTGGGGTGGTTGGACCGACGGCTGTCGCGCCCGCGTCATCTGGCCACGGTTCGGCGTCTGTGTGCGCGCGACGCGATGCGAAGAACGTGGTCAGTTTGTGTTTCGAACGCACTATACTGCATCATATCGTCATCGCCACGAACGCGAGCGAAGGACGCACCGGCGACGCGCGTCACCGCGTCCAGCAACGTCGGCGACGCGCACGCGCGCGCCACCGCGAACGGCACCGCCACCGTGCGCGACCGCGCCTCGCGAGGCACATCTTTCCGCCTCTCCGTCGGCGTCTCGCGCGGCAGGCAAAACATGTACGTCAGCCCCGTCGACGGGCACGTCGCGGGCACGACATCCGTCCAGAGCCCCGAACGCATGAGCGCCACGTACGCGGCGTACGCGTCGGCGCTCGTGGCCACGACGGACGACGACGACGAAGACGCGTCTGCCGACGTTCTCGTCGCGAGTCGATCGAGAAACGCGCCGTACGTCGCCGTCGCGGCGTCCGCGGGCATGGTTTTCGCGCGCGGCGCAATGCCGACGGCTCTCTTCCACCGCGGCGCGCGCACCCGCACATCGCGACGCCGACGCATCCATCTCGCATGGTGATTGATGAAGGCGATATCGCGCGCGCGTTCGCCGCGCGCGCGGCGCACATTCGCGCGAACGCGACGACAATCACGCCGAAAGCCGTTCGACGGTTGCTCGAGGGTGATTTAAACATTGGCGACAAGGCGTTGGATGGGCATAAAAATACGATTGCGGCGTTACTCGAGGCGCTGATGGCGACGAATGGTGGTGGTGGTGAAGATGGTGATGGTGGCGACGAGGACGAGGACGAGGACGAGGACGAAGACGAGGACGAAGATGATGACGAAGAGGAGGAGGAGGATAAAGTGAGACGTCCGGTGAAAAAAGCCAAGACAGCGACGACGACGACGACGATTAGTGGTGATGTTGCAAAATATAGAGATGCATGTAAGCGTGCGGGTATTACGGCGTTTCAAGGGGTTTTGATGCGGACGACGGATGAGAAAGCGCGCGTGGACGCGATGTCGACGTTATTGAGCGAACGCGGCTTGTCGATTCATAGCGCGCCGAGTGAGTTTGAGCGCGTGCGGGCAAAGCTAGAATTGGAAAAGGATATGGATGGTATCGATACGAGTAATATTGTGACGGGTGGGCGACGACGTACGGCGGTGTATGGGACGACGAATTATGCGCAGTTGGAAGCGTCTTCGGAAGAAGAAGAAGAAGAAGAAGAAGAAGAAGATGACAGTCATTCTGATTCCGAAGAAAAGCCGCAACCGCCAAAAAAGAAGGGTAAGGTATTAGATAGCTCCTCCGAAGACGATGAATAATGAAATCGCGATTAATGTACTATCTAAAGCTAAAGCTACCGCCGACGCGCCGACGCATCGGCGCGTTCGACTGAGATTACGTCTTTTGTTTCTTCATCTTTGCGAGCTGCTTTTTCATGAACGCCGCCTTGAGACGCTCACGCTTCTTCGCTTCCACGTCTTCACGCGCGCGCTTTAAATCAGCCACTGAATCACGCGCGCGCTCGGTGTTCTTCTCGATGTCAAAAATAACAGCCCGTTCCTCCGCCGCGCGCTCCGCCGCGGCTTCCTCCGCATCCACCATCGCCTCCCATCGTCGTCGATCGAGCTCACGCCGTACGTCATCACTCATCATGTCCCCTTGTCGCACGTGCTCTAACCCATCGACGTCATACGTGCGACTTCGACTGTCATCCTCGTCATCGTCCCGGTTTCGCGCCTTGGCTGCAAAATCCACGTCGTACCCGTCGCCCCGTTCACCATCCCCAATCTCAACCTCCCCGCGTGCGAGTTTATCATACAACGCCGATTTGCGCTCCAGCGCATGCCGCACACCGCGAACGGACGTATCTATCGTCACCGTCGCGTCGCGAGCCGCGCGTTCGCGCACGCCCGGATTCGCCACGCCGTCCCCGTCGACCTCTTTGCCACGTCGCGCTCGACGCACATCGCGCCCACTGACGCCCACGAGCGATGACGACGTCATCGACCCCGCGTGTCGCCCGCCCGCGCTCGCGTGCGCCGCCGCGCGCGCGCGCTCGCGAAGCACCTGCGCTTGCAATGCGAGTAACGATTTCGCGCTCACGTGCTCGATGACGCGCGCCTTGGACGGGCACCGCGACGATTGCACGCGCCATCCGAGGCTCGACGGGTCACCGAACGTCGCATCGCGCGCGGCGTTCGCCTTCGCCTTCGCCTTCGCGTTCGCGTCGGCGTTCGCGGGCATGCGCACCGGATGCGCGCGCGCGACAGTGGCGTAGCGTGCGTCAGTGCTCCACACGATGACGCCGACGCCGACGACGCCGACGACGCTCGAGCGCCGCCGGCGAGTGCGACGACGACGACACGCGCATCGCGCGCGCTCGTTCGCGTCCTCGCTCGCGATGGCGCTCGCGTGCGCGCGCGCGAGCGAGGCGCGCGCGACAGTCGTGAGGTGCGCGCTGACTCGACGTACACTCGACGCGTTCCGAACGGCGCGGCGCGCGCGTGAGAGCGCGGCGCGGCGCGCGCGCGCGCGCACACGCGCGCGATGCGTTCGCATGCGTTCTTCGAACGCGCGAGGCGAGGCGGCGCGAGGCGCGGATGTGCGAACGCGATGGCTGGGTGGCGTTCGCTTTAAACATTGACTGACGAAACGTGGTGTGTCGCTCGCGCGCGTGACGCAGAGAAGTCGCGGTGGCGTCCAGGGATGGGTTTAAACTCGGTTTTGGGTCGTGTAATAAGCCGTGGCAGGACATGTCGCTGTGGGAAGACATTGCGGATGAGGCTCCAGACGCGTTCGCGTGGTTGGGCGACGCCGTGTACGCCGACATCCGCACAAAGACGCGGGACGGGCACAGAGGGCGTGAATATCGAGGTGAGGCGTTACATGAGGCGGCGTTTCATCAAGTGAAAGAGTATGCACCGTATGCGCGGCTGCGGGCGACGTCGGATGTGATTGGGACGTGGGATGACCACGACTACGGGTACAACAACGTCGGCAAGGATTGGTCGCACAAGGATTTCGCCAAGCGCGCGTTTTTGGATTTCCTAGACGAACCGATGGACAGCGAGCGGCGCACGCGCGATGGTGGGGTGTATGATGCGGTGGACTACGTGAATCCCGATGGCAGGCGCGTGCGTGTCGTGCTTTTGGATTTACGATGGGATATGGAGGAGGGCGACGACGCGCGCGAAGGAACGTTGATGAGTGAAGCGCAATGGTCGTGGCTGCGAGACGTGCTCAGTAGCGAACCGAGGGCGGATTTAACGGCGATTGGAAGCAGTATTCAAGTATTAGAAGCGGCGTATTTGATGTTACAAGGCATTGCGAGGTTCTCCGAGCCCGCGCGTATGGTTGCTGAAGGCTTGGAGAGCTGGACGCGCACGCCGAGTCAACAGCGGCGACTGATGGACATCATCACCGCATCGAACGCGTCTGTGGTGTTCATGTCGGGTGACGTCCATCATGGTCAAATTGCGGTTGAACCACCGGGGTGCTTTTTGCCGTACAAAACTATGGATGCCACGGCGAGCGGTTTCACGCACACACCCTTTCGAGAGGCGCCCGAACCGTTGGCGACGTTTTTCAAGTATGCGAATCCATTGTACTATCGAAGTTGGATTTTACCCGCATACGACCGGTTCACGGATATCAATTACGGCGAACTTAACGTCAACTGGAAGACTGACGTGGTGGAGTTGTCGATTAAAACAACTGGACGAAGAACTATGCTCAAGGAGAGCGCGGGCCTGGCCGAGCTCACGCGGGATCCGTCGCTCTCAGAGGAAGACTATGACCTCACGCATTGCCACCCCGTACTCTCGATGTCATTTGAACGTCGGCGAACGCGGTTGTTGTTGTTCTTTGCGTGGTGCCTGTGCATTTACGTCTCCTACATCGTGGTACCGTTGGCCTTGGCGTACGCGCTCGGCGCCTCGATTCGTCGAAAAGCCAAGAAGGATTGATCAAGTGAATGAAAAATGCAATTGATACAGTAAGATAATACTACGAGTACTAAGCTGGTACTGAAACACGGACCGGTATAATATATAGCCACTAATCGTTGAAATCACATAGACATCAAGCCATCCTACAATTTGCTCACTGCTTTGTCGCGACTGAGCGCCTTGACGTCGCCGCGACGAACGTCCCAATCGCCGCCGACGCCTTCGACACCATCCGGCGCGAGTAAACGCGGAGGTTCAAAGTTAGGATCGCACCTATAGCGCACAAAATCGGCGTCAATTGCCCCGCGCGTGCGCAAATACTCATCATCTATCAGCTGCTGGCCCGTCGTGCTCGGATCGCACGCCAGTTGCACCACGCAGTCGGCTAAAATGTCCGCCTTGCGCCAATTCTTCCTTTCACCGAGCTCAAAATTTTCACTCGCCGAGCTCTCAACGATCGTCGCCGGCCACAGCGAATTCGCCGTGATGCCAAACTTTTCCCCTTCTGCCGCCGCACCGAGCGCAACCATGGTCATCCCGCACTTTGACATGTAATACGCCGTCTTTCCGCTAAATTCCCGCCACCGCTTTGGTATTGGCGGCCCCATAGAAATCACCCGTCCGTATCCCGCCTCGCGCATATACCGCAAGCACTCGCGCGTGATGATAAAACTCCCGCGTGCGTTGATGCCCTGAATCAAATCATACTTTTTCGTCGGCGTCGAATCTATATCCTGCCACCACAACGCGCTCGCGTTGTTCACCAACACATCCACGCGCCCAAACTCGCGCACCACCTCCTCCACGCACGCCACGATCGATCGCTCGTCGAGCAAATTCATCACAATTGGCAACGCTCGCACGTTCGGGTGCGCGCGTTCAACCTCGCGCGCGACAGAATACACGGTGCCCGGAAGCGTCGCTGAGGCGGTGGCACTTTTCGCGGCGATGACGACGTGGCACCCGTGCGACGCGAGCGCGAGCGCGGTGGCGCGACCGATGCCGCGCGAGGCGCCGGTGATGAGCGCCACGCGACCGCGCAGCTCGTCCGATGGCACGTGCGCGAGCGGCATGGCGCGTGCGGCGGCGAATGCGGATAAAGCGTACGCGCGTGCTGACGTCACAATGTCACGCGGCGATGGCTACGCGCGCTGTGCGCGCGCAAGGGGCGCGCACGGCGCCGACGGCGACGGGGCACGACGCACGAAGATACCATCGACGTCGTCAGCGCGCGAGCGCGACGACGCACGCGACGACGCACGCGACGACGATGAAACACAGCGGCGCGGTGCTTTGCATTGAAAAAGTGCAACCGGGCGTCTTCGTGGCGACGACGGCGAGCGGGCGCGCGCGCGTGGGCGCGTTGGGCGACGCCGATGGCGTCATGGATGTGTTCTGGAGCGATGATGACGCGCGTGGGGGCGACGGCGCGGGCGACGGCGATGTGCGCGCGCGGGGTCCATTCTGGTGCGTCGCGGCATTGGGCCACGACGGAGACGTCGTCGCGTTCGGATCGAGTGGTAATCACTTGGTGTGCGCTGACGTCGATGGTGATGGTGTATTGAAATGGCGTACGCGCGCCGAGGACGTGCTCGGGCCGCACACCGGGTACGTGCGATCGGTGGTGTATTCGCGGGCGCTGCGTCGGGCGTATTCGTGCGCGTGTAACTTTGCGCCTTCGTGGATTTGGGACGACGTGAGTAAAGCATTACGCGCGACGCCCGAGTGCGAACACTTGAAATTATTCACGGGTGATATTTTAAAGTTGTGCGTATTCGATGACCGCGTAGTGTTCGCGGGCGTAGCGGATGGAACGGTCCACGCGTTTGACGTTTCGCGTCCAGAGACGCCGAAAGACTTGGGAACGCTCGGCGAAGCGCGGGCGAATGGACGCGGTCGAGTCGCGGCGTTGGCGGTTATTGGCGACAAATTTATTGCGAGTGGTAGTCATGATGGACGGCTGGAAGTGCATGACGCGACGAATGCACGTTTACCCGCGCTCGCGCGACTGGATATTTCAGGCGGCAAAATTCACGCCGTCGCTCGGCTTCAATCTCACGCGCTCGTCGTCGCGGGCGATTTTGGGGTAAAAATAATCGCATTTGATGCGAATAGCTCGACGTTTAGCGTCATCGATGACGCGTTCTCGGGTATCACGACGAGCGCGAGAGCCGTCGCGGTGGTTGACGACGCGCACGTCCTCGTCGGCGACGCCTCTGGCTCGATGACGTTGCATAGCTTGGAACACAAGTAGACCGCCCGCCAGTGCACTAGAACGATGCCATTCACTGATACAAATGGTAGAATTACATGTAATAATAATACTAGTCGGCAAACACTAGTCGGTAAACTTTTTGACGACGTCGACGATTTCTTCGCACGGCGCCGTGAAAAAGTGGTCTCGCCGGGGACAGCTCGAAACACTCGCCTTGAGCTTCGCCGCCAGCGCGTGTTGCACCGATGCTGGGACCAAGGAATCGCGCTCACCAATGACGCACTCTACTCGACCGCCGCAGTTTGCGTGTATGCCGTCGTAGTCGAACGCGTCCGGACCAAAGTACCCGCTCGCGCGTTCATTCGCATCCCCCAAGTCATCGTCGTACCCCGCCACGAGGACGATTCCACGAAGCTTGTTGCGCTCGGCCACGCGAAGGGCACACACCGCGCCCGATGAGTGCCCGACGACGATTGAATTCGCATCGCATTTCAACGTATCTTCGGTGAATGGTACCCAGAGCGCGCGTTCGCACACGTATGGTGAAGGCATGTTTGCCATTCGGACGTCGCTGACAATGCCGCGGTCGAGCAACGCGCGCTCGAGCCAGGAGTAAAAATTACATTGACGCGTGGGCGTGCATCCCGATCCAGGGAGGATGATGACGTTCATCGATGTGCGAGGCTACGAGTGAGGCGCGCTGTAACTAACTTTTGTCATTCGTTTGCGCTCATCCGTGAGATGCGTTGGATTAAACACTGCTACTGGCGGAGTATCGACTCGATACGCTGTGATGAAATTCACGGCGCATGAAAGTGTGTGATACCACGGGGGTGGGTTGAGGCTAAATGATGGGGTGGTGTGCACTGCTTCAACGCGTGGACGTGACGCCGTCGACGTCTTCATCCGAGCGGCGGTGCTTTCTCAACAACGGGGACAATGATACGGATTCTCCAGCGGAAATTTGGCGGAAAACCTCGGCTGTGACGGCATTCACATCAACGCTTGAGCCGTGTTTTTGTAATTGGGCCAATAACTCTTGGAGCTGAGTCATGGAGAGCCCAGAATCTGTCGGGGATGATGATGACGACGACTGGTCGGCAAACGGCCTCAGAAATTTATGCGTGAGGATCTCCTTCACAGAAATACGTTTCTTCGGGTTGCGCTCGAGACATGCTTGCATCAAATCAATCAACGCAGGGTTATCCACCGGAAGAGGCGGAAATGCGATGACGTGACGAGGATCCGTGATGGCATGGAGCTTTTGAATCATACCGGTGATTTTACTGAACGGCGTGTGACCGTAAACCATCTGGTATAAGATGCAGCCGAGACTCCAAATATCACTGGACCGACCAACTTTCATGGGTCCGCCGAGCGCAGATGCCTGACCGTTCAAGATTGCTTCGGGTGACATATAGTTGACCGTACCGACTTGATGGTCGCGCACAATGTTGGTGTGATCCGGCGCTTGCTCGGTTTGTATAGCGCGAGCAATACCGAAATCAATCAACTTGAGCGCGCCTTCAACAAATAAGAAGTTTGCGGGTTTTAAATCGCTGTGTACGATGCGCTCTTCATGAATTGTGTTCACAGCTTCAACCATTTGCTCAAAGTATAAGCGCAAGAAGTTGTCATCTACTGCGCCGACAGCGCCTTGACGCTGCTTTTCACGCTTCGCCAGCATATGTGCCAAGTCGATCTCACCGAATTCGAGAACCATGAATATCAAACGCTCGTTCATGCAGACTTCGGCATCAATGAGCTGAATTATGTTGTCTCTTCCGCGAAGCGTTTTGAGAAGCTTGATTTCATCAATAAAACCAGCAATGGTTTCATTTTCTCGACCATCCAAACGAATACGCTTGAGCGCTAAGATTTTGCGCTTCGGTGATACAACCTTGAACACTTTGCACGTGCCGCCTTGACCAATGCATTCCAATTTCGTGTACTTGACGCCGTTGACAATGACGGTGTTTTCATCTTCACGCGGCCTGTCTGTGTACTTGTTTGCGCTCGGCGCGGCGTGCCCCGTCTTGCGCTCACTTCCCATTGCCGTCGGTGTGTTTTCAACTGCTCGTACCGCCCTTGGCGCCGTCGCCGCCAAAGCAGGCGCGCGAGGTGGATCCATGGGCGTGTGCGCGGTTGTCGACGGCGTGCGCTCAGAACGAGACGTTCTAGGCGCACTCATCGCACCATACTTCTCCATAGCTCCAGCAAGGCGATTGCGCAACGACGTCGTGTGCTCGCGAGTTGACGAAGGTGGTGCATTCACCGAGTAATCATTCGCACTTGGCAAAGATGGTGGTGGGGGCGGAGGCATTGAGCTTTCAGTCTTGTCGCCGACGCGCAATCCACCAGTACGCGCGCTTTGGTAGCTACTCGCGCTCCCAGGAGGCATGGACGCGTGAGATGTCATGTACGTCGTACCAGTGTGCTGATGCGCTGCGAGTGCTGCGACTTTGCTCGCCGCTGCGTATACTGGAGCATCCAACTTCGCCGTCGGCGTGGCTTGCATGCTCGCGAGCGCCGCCGCACGTTGCGATAAATTTTTCGGCGTCATCGCCACCGCCGCTGCAGGTACTGGCGCCGCCGGCCTCGCATATCGCGATTCATTCTCAACCGTGCCATGACGCGAAGGCTTGATTGCTGAAGTATATTGCGGCGCCAGCGATCTAAATGGCGTGTGTTGCGTTTGTTGCACGGGGTCGTACTTGCGCGCTTCAATATCTGCCAACATGCACTCAATCGCGCCCGCGGGTTCGGCGCCCGCGTCCAATCCGCGTTTTAGAATTTTCACCGCCTTAGCCTCACCTTTGAACGTGTACCCAAACGCTGCCCACTCGCACCAATAAATCGCATGTTTATGCCCGATACCGCATGACTTTAAAAACTTAAACGTGTCCCGCGCGTCATCCATATTGCTCACCATTTGCTGTCGCGCCAGCCCGAGAAAAATTCTCACATAATTCTCATCATTCACGTTCCCTCGTCGCGGAATCGTCTTCGTGGCCAATTCATACAACCGATGTAAACTCACACCGTTACGACTCCCGTACGTTGCGCTCGGTTTCCCGACATCCGCCGTCGCCGCATCGTCGGCGTAAATCGCCTCCTCATTCTCCAGAAACAATAACCACGCCTCTGGGCTCTCGGTATTCGCCCGTATCGCATCCGCGTGCGCATTCCGCTCGTTCCTTATTCTCACAGGCGTACTGTCGCCACTTACGCCGCAATATTCCTCCAATAACCCCTCCACTGAACCTCTTCGAGGCGCGCTCGCCGCCGCGCGGCTCGACACCATCGCCGCGGCGCCACCCCCTCTCATCGACGTCGACGTCGCCCCACCCGCGCTCTTCGTCGCCGTAGACGGTGTCATCGATGCCATGGCGCGCACGCGATCGGTCAATTGCTTCACGCGTGGATCATACGCGGACGACGACGATGGCGTGCGCGTCTCGAGCCGTTGCTCGGTGTGATGATGATGATGATGATCGGACCCATGCGCCTTGGTCGATGCGTTCGTACCGCTTCGCGTCAGCGCAGTCGCGGCGAAGATGTTTTCTTTATCTTCTGCCATCGCGTGCGAGGCGTGCGCGCGATCGCGCGTGGGCGAAAGTGCGGATGCGCGCGCGACCATGGCGGTTCGCGTGCTCGGTGGTTCCCCTGAGGATAAAATGCGCAAGATGTGTACTGTGATAATTTTAGCGCTATATGAATGGTATGGTGTTTATTTTATCACAATGATATATTTAAGTGTGACGTAATATGGGATTCTGTGCCTCGAGATGATTTATCGCGTCACGAATCAATCGTCGCGCGCGGCGTCCAACGCCGCGGCGCATTAGAGCGCGGCGCGCGCGGCGCGGCCATGCCGTACGCATCGAACGATGAACTCTACGCCTCGCTCGACGCGCTCGCGCGCGGGGCGTGCGCTGGGGTGTCGCGCGTGGTCTCCATAGGTGCGAGCGCCAAAGGCGTCGATGTGCGCGCGCTCGAGGTTGGTTCGACGTCATCATCGACGACGGCGCGCGGCGACGACGATGGCAACGCTGTGGACGGTAGAAACGATCCGTATGCGTCGTTTTCCGGCGCCGGGCGCTTGCGGTTCGGGTTCATGGCGAACATGCACGGGGATGAGCCGAGCGGGCGAGTGATTACCGTGGAAGTCGCGAGGCGCGTGTGCGAAGGCGCGAAAACAGGCGGCGATGCGCTAGCGAAGCGACTCATCGACGAGGCGACGCTGTACATTATACCTACGGTGAATCCAGACGGTTTTGCGATGCACGCTCGAGGGAATTCACGTGGGGTGGATTTGAATAGAAATTTTCCGTACACGCAGTTCACGCCGCCGCGAGACGCGAGCGGGAGCGTGAAAGCGCTCGGGGGTAAGCTTGGAGATAATGCGGTGACTGAGCCCGAAACGGCGATGATAATGAGATTTAGCGAACGAGTTAGGATGGCTGCGGTGTTAAACTATCACGAAGGGGCGTTGGTGGCGAATTATCCATGGGATGGGAACGAACGCGGCGGGAATACGTACAGCTCAGCTCCAGACGACGAAACGTTCAAGTACTTAGCGTCGACGTACGCCACGTCGCACCCTGTGATGTCAAAATCACAAGAATTCAAGGGCGGTATAACGAACGGTGCGGCGTGGTATCCATTGTGGGGTGGTATGCAAGACTGGCACTACGTAAACACGGGCACGATGGATTTGACGATTGAAGTGGACGACGCCAAATGGCCACAAGATGATAAAATCGACAAAATTGTCGATGACCACGTCAAGGCGAGCTTGGAAATGGTTTCAAAAGCTTTATTTGGATCCGTGCGTGGCTTTGTACTCGATGAAAACGGTGTAGGCGTCGCGGGTGTATCGGTCAAAGTCGGCGACAAAGGCTTACCCGTGTTAACCGACTCGGCGGGTTTCTTCGCCAAGCCATCGGCGCCGACATCACGACAAGTCACGGTGCACATCACACCACCAAACGACGTGTATTTGTACCCCACTACACACGTCGTCGAGGCCATCGACGAGACGAACGGCGCGACAATTGACGTATCGCTCGCGACGCGCGCGCGCCCAGGCTTCGCGCGCGGCGCCGCGCGGGCGCGCGTCCTCGTCGTCTTTGTCGTCCTCCTCGCCGCAATCCTCGCCATTCGTCGCACGTACAAGCGTCGTCGACGTGTGGCAACAATCATGGAATCCATGCAAAACAACCCCGACATCGAAAAGGCGGTGGCGAATCGTCGAGGAAGCGCCCGCGCGCCGCCCCTCGCGTCCACCGCGTGACGCGGGAGGGTGTGGACTAGGCAATGTTCGGACATTCGGCGTCACGCGAGGGGGTGTATTTTTTTTAGCATACATGCCCATGCGTACTATACTAGTACTAGTGCACTCTATTTGTAAATATATCTTGATATGTACATTTCTGTGACGTCCGCGCCGCGCACGTCGTAGTGCGTCACGTTGAATGCCCATGAGTCGCCAAGGGGTTAGCGACGTGTGCGACGCCTTTCGACGTCGTTCGTGGTTTTGGGTGTTAGCGCGCCGGCGCACCGCACACGTGCGCCGACGCACGACGGCCGCATCGCGCGCGCCAACGCACGGGTTACCCAGCTCTCGTCGTCGTCTGCGTCACGACGACGCGCGGCGACGCCGAATTCGACGTCGCGTTCGGTGTCGCAGAACGCGTTCGGTGCACACGACCCGAATCATCATCGTCATCGGTGTGGATTCGCATCGTGAGGTGTCGATCGATCGGAACGGTGCGCGGGGGGACGCGGGGACGCGGGGACGATGGAGTCTATAAAACATAAGTTAAGAAGCGTGCGGGGATGGAATGCTGATAAGTATCAGTTTGAGATTACCGTGCATAGCGCGTATAATGTGCTTCCTGGGACGCCAAAGTTGAAATTGACGTGGAAGCGCGGGAGCAAGGCGTGCGAAACCGCGGCGGTGCCGGTGACGCGCGGTGAGGCGGTATGGGATACGCATATGACGCTCACTGCGACGATGTTTGTGAATCCAAAGACTGGCATGTACGAAAGTAAGCCGTCGATGTTTATTTTGCAAACCATTGGAGAAGATGGGAAGGCTAAGGCGTACGCAGAGGCGACGATCGACTTGTTAGAGTATGCTTTGAATCCGGGTCGTGAGTTTTCTCAGACGGTTCCTGTGAAGCAAGGTAACGTAACGATGTTGACACATTTACAGTTCAAGGCGAAGGCGACGCCGTTGGCAGAAAATGTTGCATTTAGCGACGTCTCGTCAGATATTTCCGTCGCCGATCTCGCCGAGGTGGAAGAGATCGCGGCAGCATCGGCGAGTATCCCTAAGGCTCTGGCCACCGTCGACGTTGGTGAGCACGAAGACGAAGAATATTTTGACGAAAACTTGCCCCAAGAAGAGTCTGTTGACGCTAAAGAGGAGACTGTGGACGAAGAGATGGCTTTTATCAACGCAAAGTTGGCCTTTCAAATGGAAAATCCTGAAGAGACAGAGCTTCCGCCGGCGACGATGGAGGAACTGCTCTCAGGCGTCGATGCCGAAGAAGGCATCATTCCGGGTGTGAAGATTATGCGTTTGATTGTCGGGAAAAAGTGCAAAATCTTTGTTCGGGGTCAAGATAACTTCGGCAACGCGAGAACCACAGGCGGGGACAACGTCGAGGGTGTTTTGATTGGTCCAAACGCCCAGCGCGGTTTGGTATCAACGAAAGATCACGGCGATGGATCATACTTACTTGAGTTCACGTGCATGCAGCAAGGTATTTGGACTTTGCGTACGAGATTCAATGGAAGATTGAGCGCGGAGAAGCACAAACTCGTCGTGTCTTTTGGTCCGTTGAGCGCCTCGGATGTTCGCGTTCAGCTTCCAAAACCGCCATTCCGATGCGGGGCGTACACGGATGTGCAAATCATTGTCGATCATCCTGAAGATGGTAGAATTCTCACGGGTGCAGAGGCTTTTAACGTGCGCCTTGTTTCGCCTGCTGGCCTCTCTATTGGCGTCCCTCTCGACGTGCAGCCAGGTACCACAGCTGCAGTCGCTCGCATCAACTGGCCGGAAGTCGGAGAACACCAGGTTGATGTAAGACTTGATGGTACATCTTTGCGTGGTTCGCCACTTCGCGTTGATGTCATCCCAGAGGAGCTCTGTCTCGCTGCCTGTCAGTTGCAAGGTCCAGGTGTACACCGGTGCGTCGCGGGCATTCGATCTACGTTCGTCATTGAAGCGCACGATAGTCGAGGGAACCGTCTACTTACCGGAGGTGCGCCCATATCGTTATCGGTTCGTTCAAAAAATGACGAACATTACCTTGGAGAAATCGTTGATTACGGCAACGGCACGTACGAGGCTTCATACACTGTTCGAGTAGCTGGTTATTACGAGCTGGCCATTGGAATCTTGTCTGAGGAACTCGTCGTAAAAGGAATGTGCGAAGCCGGTCGGGGCGTTGTTGCCGGATGTGAACTCGTTGGTGATGCAGGTTTAGACCTTGAAGTTGGTAGTTCGGGTCGTTATAGTATCATTCGCCACGATGCTTACGGTAACAGAGTTCCAACGCGACAAGGGCAGCTCAAGTTCAAAGTCACCGCCGATGGACCGGGCCCGGTGAAATGTAGTATGATTGACAGAGCTGATGGTGTGAGTGATGTCGATGTGAATACTACTGTTGCAGGTAGGTACTACGTTCAAGTCACGGCGGGAGATCAAGAGCCTATTCCCGGATCGCCATTTGAAGTGATAGCTTATCCAGGGCCAGCATCACAGCAAACGAGTGTGACGACGGTCTTCGGTGCTCAACTTGCCAGTGCAGACAGCGATGTCCTAGTTGCTGTTGCCGGCGAAGAAGTATCCTTATCTGTTGCACCGCGTGACATGTACGGCAACGTAACCGTCTTCTCAAAGGGTGCCCTCGTCTCGGCTACAGCAACCTCCGCGGGGGCGGTGACGCCGTTTGAAGAGCGAACGGGCACTAAGCAAGAAGTTACGCTTTTTACGTCGTTCCGCGTCGCTGGGTCGTATCTGCTCAGTGCCATGATCGGAAATCAAGTCCTTGACGGGTATCCAAGAATCTTGACAGTCGTCAGCGCCGCGACAGAACCTCGCAAGTGCATGTTATTTGGTGAAGCACTTCAAGGCGTCAAGTGCAACCGTATTTCGACGTTGACCATACACGCCGCTGATAAGTTTGGAAACTTGCGTTCTACTGGCGGTGATGTTGTTGATGTGAATTTATGCTCTCCCGATGGTAAATATGTCGTCGCGGCAAAGGTCGATGACCATGCTGACGGCACATATGGCGCAAAGTTCAAACTTGAACGTCCGGGTGCTTGGGAAATTCAACTTGTAGTGAACGGGCGCGGCGGTCGTACCCAGGTCAATGAGGTTCGATCATATTTTGCTGGTGTGAAAGCATCCGAGTGTACATTTAGTGGTATGGGATCAGATGGTGTTGAGGGTGTTGTCTGCTTCAAGCAAAGCGACATTGTTATTCAGCCCGCTGACTTTGAGCAGAACTCACGCTTGATGAGTGGTAAAGAAGCCGTCGCTGTACGAATTCTTACACCATCGGGCGGCATTAGCTCCGTCGATCTAGTGTTCGGTAATGGTCGCTACACTGGTGGATACACTTGGACGCAGCCTGGTCAGCACACTATTTCCGTTTCGCTTGACCAAGAAGCCATAGCTGGTTCGCCGTTCACAGTGGAAGCGCTTAGCTCGCTGCCGCAGGTGGGCGAATTAGAAAACATGGATGCCTCGGAAATCGCGAGTCTGCTTCCAAAGTTGAGTGCAGAAGGTGCATCTCAAGCGCTGCAGTCGCTCGCTCCGGACAAAGCTGCCGAGATTTTAGCGTCAGGGACTCCAGAAAGCGCCGTACGAATGATGGCAAATGTCATTCCTGGCAACGTCGCAGAAATTTTAGGCACCATGCCTACTGATGTGGCGGCGGCAACATTAGGCGCTATGCCCGACGACCGCGCTGCAGAAGTCCTTGCGACCATGCAAGCAAGCGACGTGACAGAACTTTTGAAGACGATGAAATCGGATGATCTCTCGGAGAAATCTGTCATGTTTGCAAATGTCCTCAACAGCATGAAACCGGAAGACATGGTCAAAGCAGTGCGCGTGCTCATGAACTCAGACGCGTCGGATGACGGTTTGAAAAGTATATTGGATCAAATGCCAGCCCGAACTGTTGCTGAGATTGCCGGCAGTTTTGATGAGGAAGAGACGACAAAGATGCTCGCTGGTCTTTCGAGCGACCGCGTCGCCGCTGTTGTGTCAAAATTACCGACGGAGCGACAGGCCGACGTCATTAGCCTTCTCGGCGGTGATTCGATGCTTCAAATGACAAAATGTTTGCATGCATGCTACAAAGTTGATAAGTCGCTATCATTGCAAGAGCGAATGCGGGTCAAGCAAAGCGCACAAGAAACAGCCAGACGCGTCGCTCCGGCTCTCGGTCGCTTGGCTCCAGCGCAGCTTACGAGCACGTTTGAGAATGCAGAAGCAGAACATATCGCCGGTTGCTTATTCGCACTCGTTGAAGATAAGCGAATTTCACTCGTTTCCAGTTCAAAATCTAGAGCTGTGGGCACGATGGATGCTGAAGGAAACATTAAATGGAGCGACGACAGCGTGTCCGTAGTGAACGAAGCGGGAAATGCTGTTACGCACGCCGACGGTACAACAATTAAACTCGAGCCTGACGGCACTATGATCGATACTGATGGTCAAGTGCTCAAGCTCAACGACGATGGTACGATCACGACCGATGGTACCATCATCGGTTCCGATGGTGCCGCCATCGCTGAACCCTCAAGTGCCCTCATCATGTTTAGAGCCATTTCCTTGGCACAACGCAAAAAGTCGCTATTAGAGCTCATCGCGTTTAGCCCGGCTGGTACCGCAGCCGAAATTTTGATTGACATGTCCGCCACCGAGCTCCGAGAAACACTCGTGGGTTTAGGTGCGGTCGAGCAGTCACGAATTTTAGCAGAAGTCGGTCGAGTGTCGCCGACACAAGCCGCAAAGGCGACCTCTCTCTTGAGTCACACGGAAGCCGCGTCGGCGGTGAGCACCATGGTCAATCCGGGATCAAGCGATCGCGTAAACGAACCGTGGATGGGCTCATTCTTAGAGATCTTATCGCCGCAAATTTTGCGTAACGTTGAACCCCCGACCGCGATTGGCGGTGCGCTCGCGACTCACCTGTCACCGAACGCTGCAGCCAAGGTGTTGCACAAGCTCGAGCCTATGGACGTGTCGCGCATTATTGAGGGCATGAGTCCCGCTGAAGTGAAGCAAGTGCTTGAACAAAGCGCAGCTATTCAAACCGAGGCGGGTAAACCCATGAGCGACACACCACTTATTGCGGCGTTAGTACCGTACGTCTCTGCTATGGATGATTCTCAAGCGGCGGCTCTTTTGGAGT
>Ga0233450_10001933_pt1 | contig 20875 bp, 25 predicted proteins | sample 011ome_30_FD_189956 | JGI IMG/M metagenome (GOLD analysis project Ga0233450, IMG submission 189956) | Coastal salt marsh microbial communities from the Groves Creek Marsh, Skidaway Island, Georgia - 011501CT (spades assembly) | ecosystem: Environmental > Aquatic > Marine > Intertidal zone >... | reverse complement strand
ATGGTGAATTATTAGCTAATATTAAATTTAAAGATATGTTAACTAATTGTGCATTTGATTCAGATGAAAATTATCTATATGTTACTGGATTTTCATTTGTTGCCAGAATTGCCTTAAAAAATATTATTTAACCATATGCATATCTTCTTCTTTTAATTCTGCAATTGTTATATTTAGATTATGAAATTAAAACCAACAATAATTATGAAAAATATTTTTTACACACTATTTGTAAGCTTATTTGTTTTAAGCTGTACAACAATTGAAAACAAATCTGAAAATCAACAGGGTGTTATTGAAAAAAATGATGCAAAGTCTATGGTTATGGACGCATTTAATAAAGCTTATTTAGATAATGATATGACTGGTCAGGACGCGATTTTTACAGAAAATGCAGTTGCTAGAGTAAATGCTCAAGAGATGTCTCCTGCTGAAATGATTGAAGCGTTTATGGGCGGAAGAGAGTTTTACAATGACATAAAAAACATCAATCCATCTACTTCTACATTTATTTATGATGATGGTGCTATTTATACAAGTACTTGGTTCACTTGGGAGGGAATTAGTAAATCTACTGGTGTAACTGTCAATAATCCAGTTCACGCCTACTTTAGATGGGAAGGTGACAAGGTTTCAAGAGTAGCTTATATTTTTGATTCAGCAGAATATGTGGCTAATATGGAATAACTAAACCATAGGCATATCTCCTTCTTTTGATTCTGTTAGATAATTTCTTAACTTTAAACACTATGAAAAAACTGATATTTTTGATTTTATTGATAATACCAATAATGTCTTTTTCGCAAGACAAAAGAACTTACTTTATTCATTTGAGCTCTGACCCTATGATAAACCCAAGTGCAGCAATGATGTCAATTCACGCTGCAAGTGAAGCTTTAAAACAAGGGCATAATGTAACGTATTTTGCTGCTGGGGATGGTGTAAGAATTTTAATAAAAGATGTTATAAACAACCTACATACAGTAACACCACATGGAGGAAGATTTGGTAAAATTAGTCAAATGGCAAAAAAAAAGTTGTTAGAGTTTTCTAATAATGGTGGAGTAATTCACGTTTCAGAAGGTTCATTTAATACTTTTGGAATTAATCAAAATAATTATGTTGAAAATTTGATTGATATTAAAAAAATATATTGGAGTTATCCTAAAGAACTAATTCAAGAAAGCTCAAAAGCTGATATTGTTTTTTCATATTAAAAATCATAGGTATATCTTCTTCTTTTAATTCTGCAACTTCTGTAGATAGAGAATTTAAAAATTTTTAAAAAACTGTAATCATTATATATATTAATGAAGCGATGACAATTGAAACCCAATACTTTTGAAGAAATTTTTCCATAAAGGCAAGGTATACTAAATAAGAATAGAACTAACTATTTTAATTGGAATATTAACTGAAATTTTAGGCTGTGGCTTGTTTTAGGAGTTACGTTAGTAGCTACATTAAGTGAAATAAATAAAACATAAATTGAATTAAAATCATTTTATTCGTTTAATAAAGTTAGCTTCACCAAAAATTAAATACTTCTAATAAAAGTAAACTAATATAAATGCCCTTTTAAGGGTTGTTTTATTGTATCTTTATGTAGTTGTTAATTATGTTAATCAACATTATGAAAAAAGCAAAGAAAATTATTAAGATAACACCAATAAGAAAAGAGATAATTAAAAATCTATCTATTACAATTTCAAACGAGCTAAAAAAAGTTAATGGAAGAAACATAAAACTCATTGAAATTCTACAAAAGAAATTAGATAAAATTAAACCATAGGCATATCTTCTTCTTTTAATTCAGCAACTTCTAATCCTCGTAAGTAGGTTAAACTAAATCGAACTATATTTTTTTATAATACATGTAAATAAAAGTTTTATTTAGATTTACATTCTATATTGAATGTTTTTTTATAAATTTAGTGTAATTAACTATTTAAATTATACACAAAAAATTATGAAGAAATTATTTACACTTTTATTATTTGGTTTGTTTATTAATACTGCTATATCACAAACAAACACTTTTACTGTTTATTACTTTGATGTTAAACCTGGAATGGAATCATCCTTAGCAGATGTCTTTGACTCTTTTTATGAAGGAGTTGAATTTAATTCTGGAGGAGTTTATTTAGAAAGAATGCAAAGAGGTGATGTTTTAGGAACTCATCGAGTTGTTGCATTTGGTGAACTAGGTAAATTTGGAGTTGCTGATGGGCAAAAAACAAGTCAAGATTGGCAACAATTTAGAACCAATCGACTTAAGTTTATGGAGAAAATAGGTCCTAGTTATTCTGGAAGAATTACACTTTCAAATGGCGTAGACCCATTTAGTAAAGGTTATTTTCAGCTATATGAGGCTAAAGTTTACGAACCAGAAAAACTTATTGCTGCACATTCCAAAGCTATGAAAGAAGTCTGGGACTATGAAGGTAATGCAATGTTATTTGGAACTTATGATGTTGGAACACCTGGTGGAGCTACTCACTTTGCTGCTTTTGGTGCAGATAATTTAGAATCCTTAATGCTATGGAAAGTATTTATTGAACAAAATAATTCTAAGGGTCAGGCTGAGTATTTTAAGAGCAGAGGAAAAGTAGAAGAAACTACAAATTACAGTTTAAGAATCCTTAAACAATATGGTGGCTTTTAATAACAATTAATTAAAAATTTAATAAAATGAAAAAACTACTTTTTTTAATATCAATCTTATTTTATTCTTTTTCATTCTCCCAAGATTTAAATTGGGATAAATCAAAAGTATTTGAAGTTACTTTTGATATTGATAACGTTTATACATCTGATGGCGTTAATTGGGAAATGTCAGTTTCTGGCCAAGCTGGACCTTACGGTATGGGTTTTGGAACAATTACATTTAAAAATTTTAGTTCAGACCAAACTCAAGGAGAATACTCTGGATATTTTTGGACTCAAGTAGACGAATCTACATTTAGGGGAACTACTAGTGGAATGTGGAAAAAAGATGGAAAAATTTACAAAACAGTGGCCTACGATAATGATGTTGTCGGTGGAATAATTAATTTAGCTACAGGAGATTGGAATTTAGTTGAAAGAAAGGCGAGTTTTAAGGTTGCCCCACTGAAATAAATTTTAAATCTAATCAAATAAAAAAAGAGGCATATGCCTCTTTTTTTATTCTTTTCAGTACTTATAGTTTTAGAATTTTGTAGGTAGTTTTATGTAGTCTAAGAACTCCTGTTTCTTACTTTCATTTTTAAAAACTCCTCCAAATTCACAGGTTACGGTACTACTGGAAATGTCTTTAATACCTCTTTGATTAACACATAAGTGTTTAGCGTCTATAACACAAGCAACATCTTTAGTATTAAGAACATTTTGAAGTTCTCTTACAATCTGTATGGTTAAACGTTCTTGAACTTGTGGTCGTTGAGCATAGTATTGAACAATACGGTTCATTTTAGATAAACCAACCACATTTCCGTTAGATATGTATGCTATATGAGCTTTACCAACAATAGGGAGAAGGTGATGTTCACAAGTAGAGTATAATGTTATATTTTTTTCAACTAATACTTCGCCGTATTTATATTTGTTATCAAAAGTTGATGCTTTAGGTTTGTTTTTTGGATTTATACCACTGAATATTTCACTAACATACATTTTTGCAACTCTTTTAGGAGTTCCTTTTAAACTATCATCAGTCATGTCCATTCCTAATGTATATAAAATGTCCGCAACTCTTTTTTCAATAATCTCAATTTTCTCAGAATCAGAAAGATCAAAAGCATCGTCTCTTAATGGTGTATCCTCACTTGTAGAAAGATGATTATCACCAATTAAGTCTTCAATCGTGTTAATTTCTTTATCGTATTTCATAATTTATGATAACAAATTTAATTAAATATATTAAAATATATACCAATAAGTATGCCATTTTAAAAAATCAAATTTTATTAATTAACTGAGAAGTAGTTAAAAAACACACAAAAAACATTATTTAAGGAATGTTTTTTATATTAGCTTAATTAACCAATAATTTATTTAGAATGAAAAAAACACTTACTATTTTATTTTTACTATTATTTGTAACTAATACTTACTCCCAAAAAAAATCTGGAATGCACTCCCAAGAAAAATTTGAAAGTGTTTTCGAAAATCTTGATTGGGAAAACAAAATTATTACCGGAAACGGAAAAATTTCTGTTGGTAAAAATAAATTTACACAAAAAGTTTTGTCAATGTTAGAAGCATTTAACAATAAAGACGCAAAAGCTTATGCAAGTTTCAATGTAATTCAATCAAGAGAAGATGTTGAAAATGATTTAAAAAATCAATTTGAAAATAGTATCGAAACTGTAGAAATAACCCCATACAGAATTGAGCCTAGTGTTGTTGAAAATGAAAATGTAACTAGAGTAGAGGTTTGGTCTAATAAAAAGATAAAGTATTATAACGGAAGTAAAGAAAATATTTGGGCTGTTGATGTTTATATTTTTAATGAAGATGAATTAATCGATGGTTATTATTCTCATGATTTTAGACCTTATGAGAATGAATTTGGACTGAGTTTTGGAGGTAAATTCATATCATCTCAAAATAAGGCTAGTGGTAATCCGTTTGTTTTTTCAAATCGAGGAGAAGTTGAATTCATTGAAAAGTTTGCTGAGGCATATAACAATATGAATATTGATGAATTAGTAAATATGGATAGAGTTTCAGAAGTTGTAATAAACACTCCAACTGCAGAAACCATCACTATTAATTTTAAAGATAAAGAATTTTGGAAAGGATTTTATGACGGTAAGGAATCTGTAAATTGGAATATATGGGCAATTATCCCAATCAAAATTGCAAATACAGATCCTGCTTCGGGAGCAACTGTTTATTCAACTCATACTACCAAATTGAATAACGGTGAAGAAATTAAAGAAGAAAGAGTTCAGCTATTCTTTTTCGACGTTGAAGGAAATCTTGAACGAGTAAATGGCTACAGTAAATAATTAAATATTAACCAATAAATTTTATAAAATGAAAAAACTATTATTATCACTATTATCAGTTACACTATTTTTTAGTTGCGTTACAAATAGCACGAACTCATCAACTCCATCAGCTGAGGATACTGCTGTTTTTAACAAACATGTTGAAAGCTGGAAACTTGCAGCAAGTGGTTTTACAGCGGAAGACCCTGAACAAGTAATGAGTATTTTTGCTGATTCTTTGACCTGGAATAATCCTGAAGCTTTAATGAATGTCACAAAAACTAAAGAAGATTTAACAAATGCAGTTAATTTCTACATTGGCAATTTTGAAAACATAACATTCACAGATGATGTATATTATGGAGGAAGTTTGTATTCAACTGAAGAAAGTTCAGCTTCTCCAAACGGAGTGAGAGTGTATGGAAACTGGAATTTTAACGATCCGGTAACTGGAGCTGATATTGCATACAAATGGATGGGGGTGCTTAGATTCAACGAAGATGGTAAAGTATATGATTTTGCTGACTGGTTTGATGTAAGTAGTATACCAAGTCAAATTGAAGGAACTTACAAAAGATAAACTAAGTTTACCTGTTAGAAAAACCCTCTTATCGAGGGTTTTTTTATATCAAATATTAAAATTACTTTTCTTTAACAGCAGTAGCATTGTCCATTATATAAACTCCAGTGCTGACATCCTCTCTTTTTAATCTTAAAATTCCAGTAACTGTAACTAATTCATCCATCAAAAAATCATCATACCCTGGGTTTAGTCTTAATTCAATAGCTGATTCAGGTCCCCCAAAACCACAAAAAAAACAATCTGCATAAGGATTTTGAGATAATACAAAAACCCCTTCATCAGGAGCAAGTGTAAGCATGTATCCTGTAATTTTAACCTCTTTATTATCTAATGCTTCAACTTTTTCTCCAAAGAAAGGAATTTGATAATATCCATATGCATCCTCTCGATATTCAGATTTATAGTAGACATCCCTTAATTTCAGCCAATCAATTTCAATCTGAGAAAAAACATTATTAGTTATAAATAAAGTTAGTATATAGATTAATTTACGCATCTGCTAAAATTTTAGATATATTCATTTTATAAACTTGAATAGCTGGAATTAAAGAGGATAAAACTCCTAAAATAACTGAAAAAACCAGTAACCAAAATTCTTCACTCAAAATTTTAATTGAACTTAGGTTGTAATTTATACTCTCTTCCATAAGCGAAGATACAAACATAACACCAAACCTACTAAATAGTAAACCAAGTCCAAATCCTAATAATGTTAGAATTAGACTTTCTAAAATTATCATTGATGATAATTGGAATCTTGTAGCACCAATTGTTCTAATTAAAGCCATTTCGTATTTCCTTTCATTCATTGCGTTAAATAGATTAATAAACAAGCTAAAGCCTGAAACAATAATAATTAAATATGCTAAATAGCTTATAGTATCAATTCCAAAACCAAAGAGTTTAAATAATCTGGAAATTTCATATGAAGGTACTGCTGCTTGAAGATTAGTAGTTTCATTTATTTGTCTTGGAAACTGAATAATATTCATTGGACTACTAAATTTTATAAGCATTGCAGTTATTTCTTTATCATCGTATTCTTCATGTTCATGATCATGTTTATTTTTATTCTCAAAATTATCATTGGTGTCGTTATGATTGTGAGTGTCGTGTATATCCCAAACACTTTCAGGTGAGGTAATAATAAGTTGATCAATAACTGAATTGGAAGGTTCCAAAAGACCAACAACCTCAAAAGATTGATCTTCGTGAGATTCTCCAGTTTCTCTTAAACCATGTGAACTAACTAATTTATCACCAATTTTAATATTTAAGTTTTTATGAACCTTTGAACCAACAATAACCTCAAAGGGTTTTTCCCATTCTTCTCCCTCTTTAAAAACACCTTTATATAAGTCAATAAATTTTTTTTCAGTTCCAACGATTCTATAACCTTTATGGTTGTCGCCATAAAGAAGTTTTATACTAGAACCTACCATTCTATTATTACTAATTTTCTCGGCTTCTTTTAATGAAATATTTCCTGTTGGAGAATCTACATGATAAACAGATGAAAGAATAAGTTGCAGTGGACTTCCTTTGGCTCCTACAACCATATCAATTCCTCTTAGGTTGTTATCCATTTGATTTTTTATCAGAGAATTTAATTGAAGTAGTAAAGAAATTATTCCAATACCTAGTGTTAAAAGAGCCAAGCTAATGAAAGAACTCAACGGCTTACTCAAAATATTTTTAATGCTCAATTTAAATATATTCACAGCTGCAATTGTTTTTTAAAATGTTCTTTTAATCTACTATCATGAGTAATAACTATTAATTGCGCTCCATAATCATAGGCTTGTTTCTTTAGAAGATTGATAACATTTGTACAATTAAAATCATCTAAACTTGATGTAGGTTCATCAGCTAAAATTAATTTTGGAGAGTTTACTATAGCCATAGCAATCGATACTCTTTGTTTTTCACCTTGACTAAGTTGATTAGTTTTTTTGTCGGATTTATCTAAAATATTTAAGTTGTTAAGTATATTTTCAATTCTATCATTGTTGTTTTTCTTTCCAATATATTGTGCAAGTTGCAAGTTTTCTTTGACAGTTAAAGAATTAATAAAATGAGGTCTTTGAAAAACAATTCCAATGTTTTCTCTTCTAAATTGATCAAGTTGATAATTGGAGAAATTCTTGAGTTCTTGACCATAAATATTGATGGAACCAGAGTCGGTTTTTAAAAGGCCAGCTAAAAGATGTAATAGTGTTGTTTTACCTATTCCAGAATTACCAATAATTAATAAATCTTCTCCGTTTTTAAGGTTAATATTTTTAAAATTGAAAAACACCTTATTATCATAATTGAAACTTAGATTATTGGTTTTTATCATAGGGCTAAGTTATGATTTATAAACTTTTCATAAAAGATCTTAAACAAAAAATGGATTTGTAATTGAAGATTTAATTTTTGTGGCTTATATTTATTAAAATAACCAAAAATTATAAACATGAAAAAAATTAGTTTTATTTTAACAATTGTATTTTTATTTACTAGCTGTCAAAACAACGAATCTTCGCACTCTGAGAATGTTGGTGAGATTTTAAGTGGAAATAACAAGGGAAGTACTTATTCTGTAGGAAGTATGGACCACGCACAGTTAGCTCTTGATTTTTCAACTGCTTTTATAAATCAAGATTATGATTTTGTAAATGAGGATAATTATTTAGAAACTGTTTTTTTCTATCCAGAAAAGGGTTTAGATAGACTTGAGTTTGATCTGCCAAGTTTAATTGAACTTGCAAAATCTATGCATGAACCATATGATTCAATACGAAGAAATGTTTACGACGTAATCCCAGTTGTTCCCTCATATGATGAAGATCTGACTGTTGTTATGTTTCCTTTTACAGAAACTAGATATAGAAAAGATGGAGAGATAGAGAGGTATAGATTTTATGAAAGACACTATATCAGAGGTGGAAAAATTGCTGGAGTTAGAAAGTGGAGTCAAGAAGAATAAGATTAATTTAAGTTAGACTAACTATTCAAAAAAAAATAATTTTTCAATTTTAGTATTGAGTTTTGCTGCTATTTTCATAGCTAGTTCAAGAGTAGGTTTGTATCTATATCTCTCTATTGAAATAATTGTCTGTCTACTTACTCCAACATAGTTGCCCAATTCTTCTTGAGTTAAACCATTTTTTTGTCTGACTTCTTTTAAGTTGTTTTTTAATATCATTTTAATTAGTTCTATGTAAGTAAAAATGATATGAGGATTTTATTATTGATATAAATGCAAGTAATACAAGAATTAAAAAAACAATACCACCATCTGTAAGTTGAAAACTGTTATACAATTCATGGTTTCCAGTTAGATTTAACAATTCTTTATTTTGAAGTTGTGAACAGAAATAACCAATAATAATAAATAAGCTTAATTCATATAATAAGTAACCTAATTTATATGATTTTGAGTCTATCATATTGTCTCTTTCGTCCCTGGATTCTTTTCTTTTAAAAACTATTTCCAATATAGAATAGCAAACTGCAAAATAAATCACAGAGGATATTATAATTTGAATTATTATATCAATTAAACCATCCATTAGTATCAAATTTTTATTTTGATTTTCATAAAAATATGGGAGAAACACTAGTGCGAATACAACTGAATAAAAAATCTCTATTAAGATTGATGTTTCTTTTTTAGATATAGTCATAATTTTATTTTTGAACAATTCTAAGTATTAGAATTGAGAGTTTTGAAGTGGAATAAGTAAATAGTCCAAATAAAGTTGATAATAATGCAACTTTTAAACCTCCAGCTACAATAGAAGGTTCAGCACCTCCAGTTGCTTCAATAGCATCAAAAGCAGTTATGAGTCCTATAAACGAACCCATAACACCTAGAGCTAATCCAAGGGTCCCACTATCCCCAATATGTCGAAGCATTTTTTTCGAAACTTCCAAATTTGTTTTCAGATTAAAAACAGATTTAGCAGTAAAGAAAATTGATGTTAATAAACAAATAAGGATTAAAGACATAAAAAATGCTCCACCCTCTAAAAATCTATTTAATAAAGTTGTTCCTATTAAACCTAATATTATAGCCATAATTCTTAAAATTTTGAGTTTCATTAATTTATTATATGTTAAGTTAGCTTTACAAATATATAAAATAAATGTTAAGTTGACTTAACATGTATTCTTTTTTTCATTTTCGTATATTGTCTTTACGTCAGTAAAATAAATATTGTGTTTAAACCCTCTTTTATTTTTAAAAAAAATGAAGAAATCTCATTTACCTAAAAAAACATGTCCAGTTTGTAGTTTTCCATTTTCATGGCGAAAAAAATGGGAAAAAAACTGGGAAAATGTTGTTTATTGTAGTAAAAAGTGTAGGACATTAAGTAAAAAGAAATCGTGAGAAAAAATTGGTGGAAAGAACAAGTTATTTATCAAATCTATCCGAGATCTTTTTATGATTCAAAAGGAGACGGGATTGGAGATCTAAATGGGATAAACTTAAAATTAGATTATCTAAAGTTTTTAGGAATTGATATTATATGGTTAAGTCCTCATTTTGATTCTCCAAATGATGACAATGGATATGATGTTCGAAACTATAAAATGATAATGGAGGAATTCGGTACCATGAAAGATTTCGATAATCTTTTGTGTGAAATTCATAAAAGAAAAATGAAACTAGTAATTGATCTTGTTGTAAATCACACAAGTGATGAACATAGTTGGTTTGTAGAAAGTAAATCCTCCTCAAATAATAAATTTAGAGACTATTATATTTGGAAAAAAGGAGCAAATAATAATCCACCGAATAATTACACTTCATTTTTTGGTGGATCTGCATGGGAAAAAGATTCTAAAACTAATGAATATTATCTTCATTATTTTTCAAAAAAACAGCCAGATTTAAATTGGGAAAATCAAAATGTTAGAAATGACGTGTATGATATAATGAAATTTTGGTTGGACAAAGGAGTTGATGGTTTTAGAATGGACGTAATTCCTTTTATTTCGAAACATAGAAATTTTGAAAATTTAAACTCTAAAGAACTAAAAAACCCTGAAATTACCTATGCTTCTGGTCCTAGGTTACATGAGTTTTTAAAAGAGATGAATAAAAAAGTTTTGTCGAACTATGATATTGTCTCGATTGGAGAAGCATTTGGAATAGGTCAAGATTCAATGTTAAAAATGACAGATGAAAGAGAGAAAGAATTAGACTTGGTTTTTATTTTTGATATTATTAGAATAGGAAGAGATAATTGGATTCAGAATCATTGGAGTTTAAAAAAATTTAAGAAATTATTTTCTAACCAATCCAAAATTGATAAGTATCACTGGCCCACAGTTTTTTTAAACAATCATGATAATCCAAGAAGTGTAAGTAAATATGGAAATGATAAAGAATTTAGAGTAAAGTCCGCTAAACTTCTTGCTATGCTTATTTTGACTCAGAAAGGAACTCCAGTTTTGTTTCAAGGTGAAGAAATAGGTATGACAAATTATGAGTTCAAATCATTAGATCAATTTGATGATCTTGAAGTTTTGGGTAATTTACAGAAAGCTTTAGACTCAGGGATTAGTAAAGATGAATATTTAAATCATTTAAATTGTAGTTCAAGGGACCATTCAAGGACAACTATGCAATGGAATAATACAAATCAAGGAGGTTTTAGTACAACTGATAATTGGTTTATATCAAATAAAAATTTTAATGAAATAAATGTTGAAAATGATTTGAATAACTCAAATTCTATACTTCATTTTTACAGAAATTTGATTAATTATAGAAAGGAATCTCACGATCTGATATACGCAAGTTACAAGGATGTTGATCCTGATCATAAAAATGTATTCATATATAAGAGAAAAGGTAAGAAATATACTTATTTGATAATCTTAAACATGTCCAATGATTCATTTAAATATAAGTTTGAAAATTTAAAACAATATTCCTTAGAATTTTCAAATAAAAATTCTAATATTGAAATAGACAATGATGAAATCAATTTACTTCCCTGGGATGCATTTATCTTTGTAAAATGAAAATATTATGTTAAAAGAAAATGAAGTAGAAATTTCATGGTTTGCTCCAATTTGCGATGGAGATGATGATATTTTGGGTTCTAGAAATTCCAAATACAAAAGTTCTTGGAATAATACATCAAGAATTGTAAAAACAGCTGACGAATTAGGATACACTAATATATTATGCCCCTCATCCTACCAAGTGGGACAAGATACACTTTCTTTTGTTTCATCAATGGCTCCTTTAACAGCTCAAATTAATTTTTTAGCTGCCATAAGATGTGGAGAAATACACCCTCCCATGTTAGCTAGAGCTTTGGCAACTATAGATCACATATTAAAGGGAAGGCTAACGGTAAATATAATTTCTTCAGACTTGCCTGGAAACAAAGTTGAATCTTCTATTCGCTACGCCAGATCAAAAGAAGTAATTCAAATTCTAAAACAAGGCTGGAATAATGATGAAATAAATTTTAAGGGTGAGTTTTATGATATTAAATTACCATCAGACCCTGTTAAATCATATCAAATAAATGGAGGACCATTATTGTATTTTGGAGGATATTCCCCGGATGGGGTTGATTTGTGTGCTGAGCATTGTGATGTATACTTAATGTGGCCAGATACTGAAGATAAAATATCAACTTTAATTTCTAATATGAAAGATAAAGCTTTACGTTACAACAGAACAGTTCAATTTGGTTTAAGAATTCATGTAATAGTGAGAGAAACTGAAGCTGAGGCTAGAAAATATGCAAGTAAATTAATATCAAATTTAGATTATAATTTAGGTAATGATATTAGAGATAGAGCTCAAGATTCAAAATCATTAGGGGTTTCAATGCAATCTGAATTAAGGTTAAAGTCAGATAAAGATTTTTACGTTGAATCTAATTTATGGACTGGAATAGGACTTGCAAGATCTGGATGTGGCGCTGCAATTGTTGGAGACCCAGATCAGGTCTATAATAAACTAAAAAGGTATATGAACCTTGGAATACGATCTTTTATATTGTCAGGTTATCCTCATCACAACGAGTGTGAACTTTTTGCTAAATATGTTTTGCCAAGGTTTAGTAATATTCATTTTTCAAAAGTATTTAATAGAGTGCCTCAATCAATTCCAAATACTCCACTTGGCACTGGAATAAGAAAATAGACTTATGTTAGATTTTAGTATCGTTATTTTCTATTTTATTTTAATCTTTTTCGTAGCATTAAAAGGAAAAGTTGATAAAAAAAGTTCTGCTGATGAGTATTTTTTGAGTAATAGAAACTTAAAATGGTATTCAATTGCGCTTTCAACAATAGCCACGAATATTCAAGGATATCAATTTTTAGGAATGATGGGTTCAGCCTATTTATTTGGTCTCGCTCAGGCAAACTTGGAAATAAATGCTGTACAAGGTATTTTAATTGCAACATTTATTTTTGTTCCAACTTTTCTAAAAGAAAGAATTACAACTATAACTGAGTTTATAAAACTAAAATTAGGTGAAAAAATTGCAGTTTTTTATTCGCTCAGTAATATAGCTCTTTTTGCAACAGTTACACTTGGAGCAGCTCTTTTTTGGGGAGCCTATGCCGCAGAAATGGTTTTTGGAGAGCAACTTTCTTTTTTACATGAAAACAGAATCTACAGAATAGCTATTTTAATAGTAATTCTAGGATTTTTTTCTGCTATTTACACATATTTAGGTGGTTTAAATGCCGTTGTTAAGACAGATATAATTCAATTTTCTATATTACTAATTGGAGGTATTATTGTTTGTGTTATTGCAGTTAATGAACTTGGCGGATGGGATCAGCTTTATGTAAAAACACCAGAAAAAATGCATCTTCATCTTTCAAGTGATCATCCAACTTTACCTTGGACTCATTTATTGGGTTTATTTTTTCTAAACATCAATTATTGGTGCGCTAATCAAACGGTCATGCAAAGAGCTCTAGCAGCAAAAAGTGTATCACATGCTCAATCTGGACTAATGATTGGAGGTTTAATAAAGTACATTATGGCAATTATTATTGTTATTCCAGGTATTGCCTTATATGGAATTTTAGGTGATAGTTTTTCAGAACCGGATTTGGCTTTTCCATACCTAGTTAAAACGTATTTACCAATAGGATTAAAAGGAATAGTATTGTGTGGTTTGTTTGCTTCACTAATGAGTACTGTAGATTCTACCTTTAATTCACTTGCAACTCTTTGGTCAGTAGACATTTATTCTAAATATATAAACAAGAAGGCAACAGATTATCAAAAAATTAAATCTGGAAGAAAAGCAATTATTTTTAGTTTTTTTACTGCATTAATTATGTCTATGATTTTATTGTATTTAAAGTTTGACGATCCAGATTCAGCATTTACACATACACTCAATAATTTAAGGTATTATATTAATTGTGGAATAGTAGTATTGATTTGCAGCGCTATTTTACTTATAAAACCCTCTAAAAATTCAATATTAACTGCTTTTTTAATTACAGTTCCATTGAACATTACTTTACAATTGGTGTTTCCTGAAATGAATTATTTTTTAAGAGCCTTTTTGGTTATTTTTACTGGTTTGGTTATAGCTTTTACAATAAATATTAAGAAAATTAAAAATGTTTTTAAATTGTTTTTTGTTTCATCTAAAGGAAATTTGATATTAGGATGGTTCTTGTTATTTAGTCTTTTAATTATACATTATATTTTTCATTAGTTTTATTAGATATGATTAATAACTTTTCTTATCGACAGCTACTATTTGCAGGAATCTTCTTTGAAACTATAATTTTTTTAACATTTTTTTATTCTAAACAAGATTTAGCAGATGTGTTTAGATATTCAGCTCGTTATTCTGGAAGATTATCTCTAATTATCTATTTGTATTGTTTTTATAAATTTTATAGAGCTTTCTTAATCAAAGATAACCTTAAAAGAGTCAAAGATTTGGTTTTTATATTTGGTGTTTTGCACGTTATTCATTTTGGTTTTTTGGTATTATCTGTTTATTTAAATGATTTACCTATTATACCTGTTAAGATAACCGGCGGTGCTTTAGCTTATTTAATGATTATAATTTATCCATTTATAATTGAAAAAATAAAAAAACACATATATCATCTCATTTACTTCTATTATGTTGGTATTGTAATGCTCATGACCTACGTTGCAAGAATTAATGGGGATTTTGTAGGGGCAGAGCCAGAAATTTTTCACAAAATAGCCTTTATTTTTTTGATTCTAGTTTTTTTAAAATTTGGCTATACATTTTACAAACAAAGAAAAAATTTTAAAAAATGAATAGAGTTATAATTTTACTATGCTTATTAGTATTTACATCTTTTAATGAACTTAATTCAGATTTGGTTTGGGGAAAAATAGGGCACAAGGTAGTAGGTGAAATTGCAGAACGTAAATTAAACCCTGATGTAAAAAATATTGTAAATAATTTATTGAATGGTGAATCAATGTCAGCAGCAAGTACTTGGGCTGATGAAATTAAATCAGATCCTAACTATAAAAAGTATAGTCCTTGGCATTATGTTAACATGCCACTTGACAGTGAATATGATATATCAAAAAAAAATCCTAAAGGAGACATAGTTTTTGCTTTGAAGAAGTGTATAAAGATTTTAAAAGACCCTAATTCTAAACAAAAAGAAAAATCTTTTTATTTAAAATTTTTAATTCATTTGGTTGGAGATATCTATCAGCCACTTCACACTGGAAGGTTTGAAGATAGAGGAGGAAATGATATTAAACTTACATTCCTAGGTAGTCAGACAAATTTTCATATTATTTGGGATATTCACATTATTGAATATTTAAATATGGACTATTTACAATTATCGGATGAACTTATGTTGAAGAATGAGGTTAGTTTTTCATTGAACCCAAATGATTGGGTTTTTGAAACCCATCAAGATGTTAAAACATTATATGCCGAAATTGAGAATATTAACAATATTGATGAGGATTACATCAATCAAAAAATTCCATTTATAAAAAATAAATTATTCAAAGCAGGGTCAACACTTGCAGGAATCTTAAATCATATTTTTTCATAAAAAAACGCCCAAAAAGGGCGTTTTATAAACATTATAATTTTTTTATTCTTCCTCAGAATTAACGATTTTAAAGCTAATTTCTCTTCCTTGTATTTTTAGTTTCATGCTACCTTCTTCGAATGAAACTTCCATTCCCGCAATTTCTTGTTTAAAAGTATTTTTTGATGTTGCTTCAAGAACAAGTTCTTGATCCATGCCAACAGGATTTAGAGCTAAATTTCCGTCTTTGGTGTAAACCTCAAATTTAAGAGGCATTAAGTCTGAAGCGTAGGTTCCATGAAATTTTTTAAGATCTTCCTCAGGGATGTTGAAAGTAACTTTTTCAGGTTTTGGATCAACCACTAGTCTTTTGTCTCTATTAGCTATATTCCAAGCAGTGTAAAATATTAACTTAGTTCTTAGTTCTAATAAGTCGTATTCAATTTTGTCGGGAGTGTCTGAAGGTTGATGGTAATCTTCGTGTGTTCCAGTAAAATAAAAAATGATAGGAATACCATTTTTAGCAAAGTTGTAATGATCACTTCTATAATAAAATCTATTTGGGTCATTTTTATCATTGAATCTGTAATCAAGTGTAATATTAACTGATTCAGCATTGGTTTGTTCAGATAAATTGTGAAGATCTACACTATCATGATCTGATCCAATCAAATATATATAATCCCTATTTTTTTCTCTTCTTGAGGGATCTATTCTTCCGATCATATCAACATTTAAATTTACAACAGTATTTTCTAAAGGATATATTGGATTGTCTGCATAGTAGGCTGAACCAAGCAATCCTTTTTCTTCACCTGTTACGTGTAAAAAAACAACTGATCGTTTTGGACCTTTTCCTTTATCAGCAGCTTTTTTAAAGGCCTCGGCAATTTCTAATAATGCTACTGTACCAGAGCCATCATCGTCTGCACCATTGTAGATTTCACCATCTGTTATACCAACATGATCTAAGTGAGCAGTAATTACAACATACTCATCTGGTTTTTCAGAACCCTCAATAATTGCTACTACATTTTCTGTTTCAACTTTTTTTGGCTCCTCACCACGTCTTCCTCTCATCGTGAGAGTCATTTCTTGAAAATAATCTCCCTCAAGGTCTCCAGGTTTAACTCCAATGGATTTGTAATAATTTCTAATGTATTCTACTGCTTTTTTTTGTCCAGGCTCACCTGTATCTCTACCCTCAAATTCATCAGAAGCATATATATATAGGTGTTCACTTAATTCTTTTTCAGTTATGGTTTTTGCAAACCTTTTAGCCTTGGAAGTTTGCCAAGCATATGAGAAGTTTATAAAAACAACTGAAAAAATAAATAATAAAAAAGTCTTTTTAATCATAGCTTTGTTTTTTTGGATCGACAAGTTAAAAAAAATTACTAATTATCACTCTATAAATATTGTAAATTAGATTTCGATAAATAATTATGTACCATAAGTTTATTTTTCTTTTTGCTTTAATTTTTTGTTGCACATCCTTGTACGGAATACAAAATAACAATAAACTAAATTTTATAATTGTCTTTGTTGATGATATGGGATATGGAGATTTGGGGGTATATGGAAATCCAACAATTTCTACACCTAATTTGGATAGAATGGCTTATGAGGGTCAAAAATGGACTCAATTTTATTCTGCTGCATCTGTATGTACACCAAGTAGGGCAGCACTTTTAACAGGCAGGTTACCAGTCAGAAGTGGAATGGCAAGTTCAGTATATCCTGTTTTATTCCCAAATTCCTTAAACGGACTTCCAAGCTCTGAATTTACTATTGCAGAAAAATTAAAGGAAGTAAATTACAAAACAGCTATAGTTGGAAAATGGCACCTTGGTCATCTAGAAGATTATTTACCAAATAATCATGGTTTTGACTATTATTATGGAATCCCATATTCAAATGATATGGATAAAATAAATAACAATAATTACTGGTCTGAATACGAAAGAAAAAAACTTGATTCAAAAAGTTATAATGTACCATTAATTGAAAATTATGATATAATAGAAAGACCAGTTGATCAAACAACAATTACAATGAGATATGTTGATAAAACCATACAATTAATAAATGATTATAGAGAAGATAATTTTTTTATTTTTTTATCTCATAACTTACCTCATATTCCTTTATATGCCTCTAAAAAATTTTTAGGAAAAAGTAAAGGAGGTCTATACGGAGATGTTATTGAAGAAATTGATTATGGAATGGGTTTAATTCTTAAAGAATTAAAAAATTTAAAATTAGATAAAAATACTATTGTAGTCTTTACCTCTGATAATGGTCCTTGGTTAGTTTATAAAAATCATTCAGGATCATCTGGTCCATTAAGAAATGGTAAAGGAACAACGTGGGATGGAGGAGTTAGGGTGCCAGCAATATTTTGGGGTTCTAATATTAAACCAGTAATTATTAACGATATAGGATCAACTCTAGATATATATTCAACTTTTTTAAGCTTGGCCGAAGTTAACTATGAAGATGATTCAATTCTAGATGGATATGATTTGTCAAAAACTTTATTTGAAGGAGAGGAAAGTGTCAGAAATGAAATGTTTTTTTACAAAGGAGATGAACTGTTTGCTGTTAGATTAGGTGATTATAAGTTACATTTAAAAACAACAGATTGGTATAAACAGCCAGTAGAACACAACCCTCCTCTTTTATTCAATCTTAATATCGATCCCTCAGAACAATTTAATATTTCGAATCAAAATAAAGAAAAAGTTAAAGAAATTTTAAAGTTAATTGAAGATCATAACTCTAAAATGATAAAAGGGGAGGATCAGTTGAAAAATAGAAATTAAGAAATTAAGTTGTTTATGTAATCCCAAAGTTTTATTCTCATTTCAAGAGCTAATTTAGATGCGGTTGTGGCTTCTTTCCATTTATTTTCATCATTTCCACATAATTCTTCAATCATTTTTAGCGCCATTGGACCATGTTCGTCGGCATCAACCTCAATATGACGTTCAAGATAGTATATTAAATTGTCAGCTTTAATTTTATTGGATTTAGAAAGTTTTTTGACAATTTCAATAAACATGTCTGGAATCAAATCTTCCCTTCCAAAAGTAAACACGCTTGCTATCACATGATTTTTATCACTATTTATGATATCAAAGGTAAAGTTCATAAAATCTTTGACTGTACTGTTAAGATCTGTTTCATTAACAGATTTTTCATAAGAATTATTTTCTCTTATTTTATTGATAAAAGAATTAATTAAATCAGTTTTAGCTCCAATTTGATTCATTGAATCAAGATATAATTCAAAATGACTTTTTGGATTTCCGTTTAAATCAATGTCACTTTCTTCTGCTAAAACAATTTCGTTAACTAATCTACCAGCTAAATTATTTTTATTTGGAACCCATGGTAATTCAACACATGTTAAGTTTTTTTGTAAAGCTTTAATTAGTGACATGAAATCCCAAACTGCAAAAACATGATTTTCCATAAACTTTATAAGTTTATCACTAGAATCTAGATTGGAATATAGCTTATGATTAATAAGTTTATTTCTTGTTGAAGAAAGGTTATTTTCAAGTTTCTGAATGTGAGTCATTAATTTTTTTGTGCAAAAATAATTTATAAAACTTAAATTACCTTTATATATCAATAATTTATTTGATGGATATCGAAACTTTATTAACTTTTACTTTAGCTTCATTAAGCCTTACTATATCTCCGGGTCCTGATATTTTATATGTTATTTCTAAAAGTATAGTCCAAGGAAAGAAAGCTGCTATATTAACATCCTTAGGTCTAACTTCTGGACTTGTTATTCATACTTTTCTGGTTGCATTTGGTTTATCGATTATAATCTCTGAAAGCGAGTATATTTTAAATTCAATTAAAATTATTGGGGTTTTCTATTTTATTTATTTAATCATTAAATTAATTCAAAATAGAAAAACTGATGATGAAACAAAAAAAGATCTTCACAACATAAATTATTTCAAAAGAGGCTTAATAATGAATCTTTTAAACCCCAAGGTTGGATTGTTTTTTATTGCTTTTTTTCCTGGATTTTTATTTCACAGCGAGTTAAGTAATCAGGTTCAATTTTTAATCCTTGGTCTTATATTTTGGCTTCAAGCATCAATTGTTTTTCTATTAGTTTCAGTTTTTGCTTCAAAACTAAATTCATTTACAAAAAGCAATAGCTACTATAACAAATATCTTTTTGTAATTGAGGTAATAGTTTATGTATTCGTAATATACTGGATAGTTAGATAATAAAACTTAATTTTATACTATGTCTCAGGTAAAAATTATTGAATGTCCAAGAGATGCTATGCAAGGAATTAAGAAATGGATTCCTTCAAAGGATAAACTATCATACATTCAATCTGTATTGTCAGTAGGTTTTGATATAGTAGATTTTGGAAGTTTTGTTTCACCAAGATCTATTCCACAAATGAAGGATACCCAATTTATCATTGAAAATATAGATTTGTCTTCTACTAGTTCAAAACTATTGGCAATAGTTGCTAATGAGAGAGGTGCTTTAGATGCATGTAAATATCCCTCAATTTCTTTTTTGGGTTACCCATTTTCTATTTCAGAGACTTTTCAAATGAGAAATACAAATAAAAGCATAAGTGAATCCTTATTAGAATTGAAAAAAATAAAATCCTTGTGCATGAAGAACCACAAAGAACTTGTTGTTTATTTATCTATGGGGTTTGGAAATCCATATGGGGAACCTTGGAATTATGAAATTGTTGAAAAGTGGATAGATATACTTGATCAAATTGAAATTAAAGTTATATCAATTTCTGATACAACTGGACAAGCAAAAACAAATGATATAAAAAAAATTTATTCAAGTTTAATACCAAAATACAATAATATTGAGTTTGGTGCACATTTTCATACATTACCAAATCATTGGTTTAATAAAATAAATTCAGCATACGAGTCTGGATGTAAAAGATTTGATGGAGCAATCCTGGGTTTTGGTGGGTGTCCAATGGCAAAAGACGAACTTACAGGAAATATTCCAACTGAAAAACTGCTTTCATACTTTAATACAATTGGTCAAAAAATAAATATTGACCCCCTAAATTTTGAAACATGTTATAATCATGCTTTAAAATTATTTCACAACAACTAAATTCATTGTTTAATAATATAAGCTCTATCTATTAGCTAAACCCTTTTAATTTGCTATATTTGCATGCAATTAATTTTAAAGTTAATTGCTATGAAGCTTCCCAATAAAAAATTTTCTGGTTTAGGTTTAACTTATGAT
>Ga0233450_10001899_pt1 | contig 21094 bp, 8 predicted proteins | sample 011ome_30_FD_189956 | JGI IMG/M metagenome (GOLD analysis project Ga0233450, IMG submission 189956) | Coastal salt marsh microbial communities from the Groves Creek Marsh, Skidaway Island, Georgia - 011501CT (spades assembly) | ecosystem: Environmental > Aquatic > Marine > Intertidal zone > Salt... | reverse complement strand
TTCAAACCTTTACTTTACTGATGCAAGAGTAAAAACTAAATTAACTGCAGAAGGTGTAATCTCTGGTTCATCTCAGGTTCAAATTGATGATGTAACTGGATTTACTCCATTCTCAAGTTCAGCTGACTCAAGAATAAGTACTATCGAAACTTCACTTGGTGAAGGTGGTGGTATTGGTGGTAGAGTTGAAACTTTAGAGAGCTTTGCTACAGACGCTGGGGCATCTGTTGTTGAATTATACGCTACTTCATCTGACCAAGAGGGTAGATTGGATATAATTGAAGCAAAAACTTTAGTTTCTTCTTCTGCACAAATTGTAACAAGATTATCTAACCAATCAGTAAACTTTGGTAGTGGTGATATCGTTGCTAATTCATTTAGTGGTAACGGTTCTAACTTAACCAACATTCCTCTTGGAACTGCAACAACTGGTGATTATGTAGATAGTTTAGTTGCTGGAACAGGTATCACACTTACAAACAATAGTGGTGAAGGTTCAACTCCTACAATCGCTACTGCTCAAGATATCTCAGATTCAGCTTCTCCAACTTTTGCTGATTTAACTCTTACTGGAGATTTATCTGTATCTGGTACAACTACTACAACTAACCAAACTACATTAACAGTAAGTGATTCAAAAATCTTCTTAGCAGATGGTAACGTAGGTGATTCTTTAGATTCAGCTATTATCTTCAACTATAACGATGGTGAAGCTAACACTGCAGGTATGTTTAGAGATGCAACTGATGGTTCAATTACTATCTTTGGTTCTTATACAGGTAGTTCAGAGGTTGGAAATACAATTGATGTTACAGCTGACGGATATTCTTTAGGTGTAATTAAAGCAGCTGAATTTGATGGTGCAGTTGAATGGTCAAACATTGCAAACAAACCTGATACAGAACTTACTATTGCTTTAAGTGGTAGTGTTGCTGGTAACGGTACAGTTGTTTTCAACGAACTTGGTGATGCTAGTTTAACTATTACTTCATCAATTCCTGCAGATACTAACTTAACATTAAATGACTTAGTTATTGATGGTAGTTTAACCGTAACTGGTACAACAACCTCTACAAATGTTTCAACTGTATCTTCAGATAATCCATTAGTAATTCTTAACTCATCTGGTGGTGGTAATCCTGATGTAGGTATTATCGGTCAGTATGATGTTGATGGTTCAACTATTGTAAACGGTTTCTTCCGTGATGCAACTGATGGTAAGTGGAAAGTATTTGATGGTTCAACTCAGAGTATGAGTGATAGTGCATTAATCAATACTGCAAACGCTGGATATGGTTTAGGTGTAATTCAGGCTGGTTCATTCTCCGGTTCATTGGATTTCTCTTACTTAGAAAACGTACCTGCACCAAGTATTGAAATTAGTGCTTCAGGTGACCTTTCTGGTTCTGCTGTAACTACATTAACTGACTTACAAGATGGTATATTAAACTTAGATTTATCTATACCAACAACAAGTAACTTAACGTTCAATAGTTTAGATATAACTTCAGATTTATCAGTAGTTGGTAATATATCTGTTGATAACATCGAGGCTAGTGGAGATATTACTTCTTCTGCAGGAGCTCAAATTGGTACTAACTTAACTGTTGGTGGTGATGCAACTGTATCTGGTGATATTTCTGCTGATAACTTAACATTAAGTGGTAACTTAACTGTTCAAGGTACAACTACAAGTGTTAACTCAACTACAATTGAATTAGGTGATAACATCATCGAATTGAATGGTACTGGTGCAACCAATGGTGGTTTATTAGTAAACGATACTGATGGTCCTTTAAATGGTTCATTACTATGGGATGGTGCTTCTAACTTCTGGAAAGCTGGTGGTGCTGGCGAAGAATCTCGTATTCTTGTAGTAGGTGGAATGAGTGTTGTATCTGGTTCATCTCAGATTAATGCAAGTGAAACATTTGGTTGGTCTACTGATTTCAAATCAGAATTAGATGCAAATACTGTAATATCTGGTTCATCTCAAGTTAATTTAGCAAATGTAACTGGTAATTCTACTTCAAACGTAACTGAAGGAACTAACCTTTACTATACTCAAGACAGAGTTAAATTTAAATTAAACACAGATGGTGTAATTAGTGGTTCTTCACAAGTTAGTTTATCTGGTGTACAAGGTGATACAAGTGATATCGATGAAGGTTCAAACCTTTACTTTACTGATGCAAGAGTTAAAACTAAATTAGATGTAGAAGGTGTAGTTACTGGTTCAGAACAAATCACATTAGGTGATGTAACTGGATTTACTTCATATTCTTCTTCTGTTGATACTCGTATCTCTAATTTAAGTGGAAACTTAAATACTTCTATTAAAACTAAATTAGATGCAGAAAATGTTGTTTCTTCTTCGGCTCAAGTAATTGAACACTTAGTTGGAAATAATATTACTACTGGTGAAATTACAGGTTCTAACTTATTATTAAGTGGAAATGCTAAAATCGATGGTAACATTGTTCTTGGTGGTAATATCACAATTGGTGATTCAACTACTGATTCAATTGCTTTCAACGCTGACTTAGAATCTGATATCATACCAAACTTAGGAAATACTTACGATTTAGGTTCTGAAATTAGACCATATGCTGAAATTCATGGTGTAAATCTATACGGAGCTCTAAAAGCAAGTAACAACGTAGTTTCTTCTTCTGCTGCAACTGCAAACGTAGAAATGACTGTTTCTAACGGTGTTGTATCTGCTGAACTTAAAGGTGGTGTTGTATCTGGTTCATCTCAAGTTGTTTCTTTACTTGCTGACCAAGCTACTGATTTCGGTACTGGTAGAGTAAGTGGTGATAACTTCGGTGATGCTGCAGGAACTTCTACTTTCACTGGTTCATTCGTAGGTGATGGTTCTCAATTAACAGGTTTAGTAACTGATTTAAGAATTTCTGGTTCTACTGGAGATGATGTAGTTTCTTTACTATCTGATGATTTAACTTTCGCTGGTGGAACTGCAATTTCAGTTGATGTAACTGATAACACAATCACAGTTAATGCTGATGATGCTTCTACATCTGCTAAAGGTATCGCTTCTTTTGATGCTGATGATTTCTCAGTAACAAGTGGAAACGTTGCAATTAAAGATGGTGGTGTAAGAGCTGCTAACTTTAATGCTGATGTTGTTGGAACTGGTATCTCTCTTAACGGAGCAGATAACTCATTAGATGTTGATTATGGTTCAACTGCTGGAACTGCAGTACAAGGTAATACAACTATTTCTGTTAGTGGAACTGCTAACGAGGTTGAAATTACTGGAACTACTTCTCAAGCTCTTGGTGGTGGTGTATCTTACACAGTAGGATTACCTTCTGATGTAACAATCGGAAACGATATCCAAGTTACTAACGATGCTGCAGTTGGTGGAAACTTAACTGTAACTGGTAACCTTTCAGTATTAGGTACAACTACAACTGTTGATTCAACTACTGTACAAATTGGTGATAACGTATTAGAACTTAACTACGGTGGTGCACAAACTACTGCTGGTTTATTAGTTACTGATTCAACTGCACCAAATACAGCAAGTGGTTCATTAGTTTGGAATGGTGTAACTGATGTTTGGACAGCTGGTCCTTTAGGTTCTGAAAAAGAACTTGCAAGATTAAACTCTGCTCCAACTGCTAACACAGTTCTTAAAGCTGATGCTAACGGATTGTTAGTTGATTCTGTAATGACTGATGATGGTACTGATGCTACGTTTAGTGGTGATGTTATCGTTGATGGTTTAACTGCTTCTTCATTCTTATATGCAGATGCTAACAAACAATTAACTGCAATAACACCTTCTAATGCTGGTGATGTAATTCAATGGAATGGTTCATCATTCGTTGCTTCTAACGAACTCGATGGTGGTACATTCTAATTAGAATATACTTTTTAATACTAAACCCTCACAGAAATGTGGGGGTTTTTTTATATCTTTTAATATTCATATACTTATATAAGTGGTAATATGTTTTTAAAACACCACAATTTCGATACATTTATATTTATATGTAATAAATTAGGAAGAACTTAATGGCAGCAAAATTACAATTAAGGAGAGGTAGTTCATTTACCGACCCATCAATATCAGAACCATTTTTTAATACAGGCTCAAATGTTTTACAAGTTGGGTATGGAACCACCTCTGGTGAACATATTACTCTCGTAAAAATCGGTGAAAACACAGGTGATGTTTCATTTATTGGTGATATTTCGGGTTCAAACTTATCATTGAGTGGTAATGCAAATATTGCAGGAAATATTACTCTTGGTGGTAGTATTTATCTTGGTGATGGTGATTCAACTGATGAAATCATCGTAAATGCATCTTTGAGTGGTTCATTGGTACCTGATACCGATGGTGTATATGATTTAGGTTCAACAAGTTTTAGATACAACAACATTCATGTATTATCTGCTTCTATCGAAAACTTGCAAGTTGGTGGTAGTGGTATTCTTTCTTCTTCACAGCAAATTTCTGATTATAATATATTTTTGGAAATCGATGGAATGAATGTAGTATCGGGTTCTTCTCAAATAGATTTAACCCAAACCACCAATTATATTAGTGGTATAAAAACAAGATTAAATTCAGAAACTGTCATTTCTGGTTCATCTCAAGTAACAATCTCGGATACAACTGGTTATACTTCATTTAGTTCTTCAATTGCAACAACCGATGAAGGTCAAGATGTTAGATTAGATAATATTGAAACGTTTACTGCATCACTTGATGCAACTTTCGAAGAAATTGCATCTTCAACTCATACGTTAGTTAGTGGTTCATCTCAAATCGATGTAAATACTACACAAAACTTCCAATCATTCTCATCTTCAGTAGATAATAGATTAGATGAGGTTGAATCAACAAGTTCTATAAACGAAACAAATATAACTGAATTATTTTCTACTTCATCTGACCATGAAGGTAGGGTAATAGATTTAGAATCAACTGGTTCTAATCATGAAACAAGAATAACTGATTTAGAGTCATTCTCATCTTCGTTAGATAATACATTTGTAACCGAAATTGAATTAGCTTCAGCAACTGGTGCATTAGAAACTACTGATAGTGAACTTAGTGGTAGATTAGATAGTGTTGAAAACTTCACATCATCAATTGACACGACAATCAAAACTAAATTAAATTTAGATGGGGTTGTTAGTGGTTCATCACAGGTAATTGAAATCTTAGATTCATTAAATTCATATACATCATCTAATGATATCAATCAAGGGGTTCAAGATGATAGATTAGATAATATTGAATTATATACTGCATCCTTAGATAATACTTACGAAGAAAAATCATCGTTAACCCATACTTTATTTAGTGGGTCATCTCAAGTAAACGCAGATACAATTACCAACTTCGATTCTAATGTAAAAACTAAATTAGATTTAGATAATGTAATTTCATCTTCGGTTCAAGTAACAATTTCAGATACAACTGGATATACTGCTTTTAGTGCATCTATTGCAACAACTGATGAAGGACAAAATGATAGATTAGATTCAATCGAAGTATATACTGCATCTGTTGATAATCTCTATGAAGAAATCTCAAGTGAAACTCATACTTTAGTATCTGGTTCTTCTCAAATACAAATTGATTCGGTAAGTGGGTTTACTGCTCACTCATCTTCAGTAGATTCTCGATTAGATTCTTTAGAAGGTGATTCACATACACATTCAAACAAAGCACAACTTGATACGATTAACCAAAATCTATCAAAAACTTCAAATGTAACTTTTAACGATATCACTGCAAGTGGTAATGTTATTGTTAGTGGAGATTTAACTGTATTGGGTACTGCAACCGAAATTCAAACAAGTGAATTAGTAATTAAAGATAAATTAATTACAATTGCAAGTGGGTCTACTAACTCTGCAGAAGCAGATGGTAGTGGTATTGAAATTGATGGTGCTGGAAAATCTTTAATATGGGATGATGCAACACAATCATTCATCTTAAATGCAAAAGTATCTTCATCTGTTGGTTTCAAGGGTGATGGTTCTGAATTAGACAACGTAACTGCATCTGATGTTGAATATATTAATGTATTAAACAAACCAACTTTATTTAGTGGGTCATCACAAGTAGATTATCCTTCAATTTCCAATATTCCAAGTGGAATTGTTAGTGGTTCATCTCAAGTAAATGCAGATTCAATCGTAAACTTCGATTCTAATGTAAAAACTAAATTAGATTTAGATTCAGTTGTAAGTGGTTCAAGTGGAGACCAATTAACTGCATCATTAGATTCGAGATATTTAGAAATTAATGGTGACGGTGTATTTAGTGGTTCATCTCAAGTAAATGCAGATTCAATCGTAAACTTCGATTCTAATGTAAAAGATAAAATGAATCTTGATAATGTAATATCAGGTTCAGTTCAAATAACTAATGGGAGTGGTATCCTTTCATCTTCTAATGAAAACTTCACTACCTTTTCATCTTCAGTAGATAATCGATTAGGAGAGATAGAAACTACCTTCTCATCTTCAGTAGATTCTCGTTTAGATTTCATAGAAGGAGATTTCTCACAATCAGTAGATTCTCGTTTAGATTTACAAGAAGCATTTTCAGAATCACTTGATAATGAATTTTTAAATACAAATGGTGATAATGTAGTATCTGGTTCAACTGGAGAACAATTAACTGCATCTTTAGATTTACGATATGAGGGAATTGCATCTTTAACTAATACGTTAGTTAGTGGTTCATCTCAAATTGATGTAACTCAAACTACCAACATTGAAACTCTTGCAACAACTGGTTCAAATTTATTTGTTGGTAATCAAACTATAACTGGTTCATTATCTACAAGTGGTTCTGTATCATTTGAGGGAATACCATGGCCGTCAGTTGGGTCGGAATCCCATATTATAAAAACTCAACCATATCTTCTAAATTTAGATTCTGGTAACAGAAGTTATGATTATCTTGGCATTGCACTTGAACACTTCGAAGATGCACCATCAACTTATCATAACTCACTTGCAATATATTCATTTGATAATCACGATACTCCGAGTTTTGGTACTGAATTTAATGTAGGTCCATTAAGAAACCACATGAGGGTGTACCCATCGAGTTCATCTGAGGTGCTAGACCCTACTCATTTAGGTAACATTTCGGTTGAAGATGCACAAGATGGAAATTCTCGTATAAAAATATATGCAGATAATTTACAAATTGGTGTATTTAATTCTGAAGCAATTACCATAGGTAATGCATCTTCTCATATTTATTTAAATGCAAATGAAATAGTATCAGATTCACCAATATCATCTTCTAATCATATATCAGCTTCATTCTTTATTGGAGATGGTTCTCAATTAGAAAATATAGTAGCAAGTGAAATAACATACGAAAACATTACTGGTTTACCAAATGGTTTAGTAAGTGGTTCATCTCAAATTGATGTAACTCAAACACAAAACTATGGTTCAATCAGACAATATGATGATAGTGATAACTTAATTTATTTAAACTCAAAAAATATAGTAAGTGGTTCAACTTATTCATCTCCATCTCAAGGTACTCTTAGAGCTACTATAAATGGTGTTAACTCTGATGTAGATTTAGGGTTACAATCAACTGATACTCCAACATTCAATAGTTTAACTGCTTCTAATTTACCTGAACACGATAATACTCATTATGATGCTGTATTTAAAGGAACAGCTGGTGAATTTGGATATAGAACTCTTGCAACTGCAGCATTCTACCACGTATCTAACTCAATAGATGATGGTAACCCATTAGTTCTTGGTAATGCCGGTGCTGTTAAGACTTACGTAGATGCAAAAATTATTGCTGCATCTGCAGGTGATATTACTGAGGTAAATGCTGGACCTGGACTTGGTGGTGGTTCTACTATTGGAGCTGCAACTTTAAATTTAGATACTGGTTCACAACATTTTATTGATGGTGTAACTGGTATTGCACCAACTTTACCCGATGGATTAATTAGTAGTTCAGACCAAGTAACACAATCACTTGATACACGATATGTGACTCAAAATGGTGATAATGTAATTAGTGGTTCTCTATTTGTTGAAGATATTGATGATGCACAAGAGAGAGTTATATTTGAAGTAAACAATCGAGAGGCTACTATTTTTCAAGTAAATAATGACATCTACTCGACTACTCATGGTGCAGAAATCATAATGAATCTGTCCAACGGCCATGGTTTATTTGATGGTGATATTATTATTAGTGGGGATTTAACTGTAAATGGTACAACTACTACTATTAATACTACAAACTTAAATGTAGAAGATAATATTATAGAACTTAACTATGGTGGTTCTGCTACCAATGGTGGTATTCTTGTAAAAGATGTAACTGGTGGTTCAACTACAAGTGGTTCTTTAGTATGGGATGGCACAAATGATGTTTGGAAGGCTGGTATTCTTGGTTCTGAGTCTGAACTATTAACTACTGCAAACTTTACATCAACTTTACCTGCAGGAATTGTTTCTGGCTCATCTCAAATTGATGTAACTCAAACAACAAATTATAGTTCAATTAATCAATACTCCGATGCTAAGGTAAAAATAAAATTAGATGCAGATAATGTACATAGTGGTTCTTATTTAGGAACTGCAACTACTTCTCAATTAGATGAGGGTACTCGATTATATTACACTAATGAGAGAGTAAAAATAAAATTAGATGCAGAGGGGGTAATTAGTGGGTCATCTCAAGTATTAGGTGGAGAAGGTATTCTTTCATCATCTAACGAAAACTTTACTGATTTTTCAAGTTCAGTAGATTCTCGTTTTGGTGCACTATCAACTGATTATAATGATTTACAAAATGTTCCAAGTGGAATCGTTTCATCATCAGAACAAATTTCTAACTATACTACATTCTTAGAAATTAATGGAGATGGTGTAATTTCTGGTTCATCTCAAGTACAAATTGATTCAGTAACTGGTTTCACTTCATTCTCATCTTCAGTAGATGGTAGAATTGATTTATTAGAATCATTCTCATCATCTTTAGATGCTGGATTTGTAACTGAAGAAGAATTAAATACTGCAACTCAATCATTAGTAGATTCAATTGGTACCAAATTAAATACTGGTTCATATAATACAGATTCACAATCCTTTGATTCTCGTTTAGATTCTTTAGAAGGAGTAACTTCTGAGAATCCATTAACATTTACTGATACACCAACTATTGATTTCACACGAGTTGACGATACGATAACTGCTGATGTTATTGGTGGTATAGTTAGTGGTTCATCACAAGTTATTAGTATATTGGATTCATTGAATTCATATACATCATCTAATGATATAAATCAAAATACTCAAGATGGTAGATTAGATAATCTTGAATCATATACTGCATCAGTTGATAGTCTTTATGAAGAAAAGGCGAGTGGAACACATACTTTAGTTAGTGGGTCAATTCAAGTAATTGATATATTATCTTCGGTAAACTCATATACATCATCTAATGATATAAATCAAAATACTCAAAATGGTAGATTAGCTGCTTTAGAAATAGAAACTGGTTCTATTGCAACCGAACAGAGTACACAAGATGGTAGATTAAATAACTTAGAATCCTACACTGCATCAGTTGATAGTCTTTATGAAGAAATAGCAAGTGGAACTCACACCTTAGTTTCAGGTTCAGACCAATTAACTGGTTCTTTAGTGGATTTAACATCAGCTCAAACTATTAGTGGAACAAAAACATTTACTGATATAGTTGTTAATGGAACTGGTTCATTTGCAACCTTCGTTTCAACTCAAACAAGTATTCAATATGTTGGTGATTCATTTATAGTATTAAACAATGATACTCCAACTCAAAGATATGCTGGTTTAGCAGTTTATGATTCTGGTTCTGCTGGAGTTACTGCATCTTTACAATTCGATGGCCAGACAAATGATTGGTTCTACGAATATTCCGATGATGGTGGTGTAACAACTGACCATGGAGCAGTATTATTCGGACCAGAATATTCAACAAAGGGTTCACCAACATATCCAACAAACAATACAATACAAAAAGGTAATGGTAGTCATCACTTATTAGATTCTAATATTACAGATGATGGGTCTACTATTACACTTGGTTCGAATACCAATGTAATTGGAACAATATCAGCAACTACATTTGCAGGAATGATTAGTGGTTCATCTCAAGTTGATTATGATTTAATTCAGAATACACCATCACTATATACATCCAATCAAGCAACAAATACAGATTCAGATGTAACTTTCAATAGTGTATCTGCTACTGCTGATATTGTTGCATATGCATCTTCAGATAGACGATTAAAAGATAATATTTTACCAATTTCTAATCCTTTACAAAAAATTAACTCAATTGGTGGGTATAGTTTTGAATGGAATGTTGAGAAACAAGATATTTATAGTGGTAAAGATTACGGAGTAATTGCACAAGAAATCGAAGAAATCCTTCCAGAATTGGTTGACACTCGAGAAAATGGGTATAAGGCTGTAAAATACGATAAATTAGTATCACTTTTAATAGAAGGTATTAAAGAGTTATCAACAGAAGTAGAACAACTAAAACAACAAATTAACAAATAGGGAACAATTAAATGGCTCAGATTATTAAATTAAAAAGAAGTCTTGTAGAGGGTTCTAAACCAACCACTTCCGATTTATCCGCAGGGGAATTAGCAATTAACGTCTATGACGGTAAAGTATTTCTCCGTAAATCAGGTTCGGTAGATGAAGTACAAGAAGTAATTACTAACAATTATAGTGGTAGTATAAATGTAGATGGTGCAATCACTGCTTCTTTCTTCAAAGGGGATGGTTCAAGATTAACGAACATCACAGTTGATCAGGCTGCAACTATTAAATCATCATTCACGGATTCATCTACATGGGTAGTAAATCATAACTTAGATACTGATACTCCATTAGTTCAAGTATATGATTCAAATGATTATCAAATCATACCACAAACATTAAGAATTACTGATACCAATACAGTAACCATTACATTCTCAACTGCAGAAAGTGGACATGTTGTTGTTGGTAAAGGTGGTCATGTAGTTAGTGGTTCTATCGCTGCTGAAAACATCGATGGTTTTGATAATTTAGTAAAAACAAGATTAGATGCCGAAGCGGTAGTTAGTGGTTCAACTCAATTCTTGGGTGATGTGACTGGTACTCCTTTTGCAACTGTAATTGCCTCCGTTGATGGTGGTGATATTTAATAATAAAAACAATATAAACAAAAACAAGGATAAGAAAAAATGATTATACACAGTCCCATAATTTCAGGTTCGTTAACGTTCGCAGATGGTTCTACTTTTACATTACCCGATGGTGGTAATTATAGTGGTTCATTTAGTGGTTCAATACAAATCGCAGAAGTTCAATCACATTTAATACCAGACACAACTGAAGTCTATGATTTAGGTTCTGCTACACATCGATTTAGAGATATCTATTTGAGTGATGCTACTATTAAATTAGGTAGTGGTAAATTTGGTATCACTGGTGGAATATTCCAAATGACAACCAATGATGATGTACCAATGACACTTGGTGTTGGTAGTATGCAATTAAAACCAGTTGGTTTCCCTCCAATTAGTCTTACTTCAACTGCTACTGGTTTCAATCTTGTAGATGAAGATGATGAGCCTGCACCAATGCAAATAAAGTCACTTACTATTAAATCAGCGAGTAATTCCGCAAGTGATTTCTCTATTGGTACAAATAATGGTAAGATTAGTTTTACAACCTATGGAAGTGGTACTTGTGCTACATACAGACTTCAAAATCATGATTTACAGGAAAATTTATTCTTCAGCTATACTGATTGTAATGGCGATCCTGTAACAACTTCTTTAAATACGAGTCAAACTACAACTTTCCAAGCATTGGAAGGTAGTTTTGCAAGAACAAGTGGTACTGATAACTATACTATAAAATTAACTTCTTATGATACTATTGAATCTGCTCCAGTTGAGGTTTCTAAATTAACTATAACTGGTTCTGCTGGTGGTGGTACAATTGTATCTACTGATTCTGGTGTTAAAGTAACAGACCCTGAGGATGAAACTCAACCAGGTCAAGTGGAACTTGCAACTATAACATTAACTAATGATTCTGGTGTTGCTGGAACAAAAGTTACTGCTAATGCTGGAACTGGTCAAGTATCCTTTACTGATTTATTTGATGAACCAACTGGTCTTATAGTTGAACAAATAACAATACCACCTGCAAGTGGTTCTTCAAATACTACATCAACTGTTATTAAACAAAAAACAACTGCTCAAGGTAGTGGGGTTTCTTTCTTTGAAGTATCTTCTTCACAGTGTGCTAGATATAGAGTAATAAACCATTCAACACAACAAAATTTATTTTTCAACTATACTGATTGTGATGGTGTTCCTGTAACTGGTGGACAGATTTTAACATCTACAAGTGATGTTATTACCATGCAAATGGGTTCTTTCCAAAGAACTGGTGGTGGTAGTGACCATTATGATATAAAACTACTTGATTATGTAAATGCAGATTATGCTGTTGCTGAAATTAAAGAATTAGAAATAAGCACTACTGGTTCTTCTGATAATATTGTTATACGCCTTGATGATAATGGTGGTAGTGGTACACCAAAACTAACACTTACTGTAAGTGGGTCTGATGCTCCTGCTGAACTTCAAACAGGTAATTTATTAGTATCTGGTTCTAATGGAACTTCTACTATTACAAATGACTTACCAGGTGAAGGACTTGCTGTAACAGATTCAACTGGTTCTCTTACACCAATTAAAGCAAAAACATTTGAACTTGAGGACCCTGATACTGGTGATATAATTTCACTTAGTGTATCAAGTGGTTCATTAAACACTACTGCAACTAACTCAAGTGGTTCTGCTATTTCTCCTCCACAATCTAACTTAACTGGTTCATTTACTGGTTCATTAGGATTAACTGGTGATATTACATCAGAAGCTGATTGTGTAAAAATTGGTACAGAATTAAATCCAATATGTGATATATATGCTACACGTATTACTGGTTCATTAAGTGGTACTGTAAATGGAATTAACATTGTTGATGTAAAAACAAATGTTGATGCAATCTTATCTGGCTCTGCTGCTGATAAAGATTCATTCGCAGAGATTGTAACATTGATTAATAGTGTTGATACAACTAATGATTCAGTATTCGCTGGATTCGTTACTTCTTCGAATGCTGCACAAGGTGTTCAAGATGGTAGATTAACTGCTTTAGAAGCTGAAACTGGTTCAATTGCAACTGCACAAGGTGTTCAAGACGGCAGATTGGACACATTAGAAAATACAGTTAGTAATCTTTCTACTGATTATAATGATTTAGAAAATATCCCAAGTGGAATCGTTTCTAGTTCAATACAAGTAGATATTACAGGTACAACTAACTACTCTACTGTTTCTAATCATATTGCTAATACTTCTAACCCACATAGTGTTACTAAAACCCAAGTTGGGCTATCAAATGTAGATAACACTTCGGATGCTGACAAACCAATCTCTACTGCTACTCAAGATGCATTAGACTTGAAAGCAACTGTATCTGCTTTAAATACTGAAAAAGATAGAATCGATGCAATTCTTGCTTCTTCTGATGCTGATAAAGATTCATTCGCAGAGATTGTAACATTAATCAACACAGTTGATACAACTAACGATAATGCATTTGCTTCTTTCTATACTGCATCAAATGATAGATTTGATAATATCGAAGGATTTACTTCTTCTATCGATACTACAATCAAAACTAAGATGGATGCGGATAGTGTTGTAAGTGGTTCATCTCAAGTAACACTTGGTGATGTAAGTGGATTCAATACATTCAGTTCTTCTGTATCTGCTACTTTTGATGGGTTATCTTCAAACTATGTAGATTTAATAGGTATTCCTGACGGTATTATAAGTGGTTCAGACCAGATAGCTATAACATCTGCAAATATTAGTGATGTTGATGCATTCTCACAAAGTGGAACATATGCAAACCTAAGAGCTCAGGCTACTACTGCTGGAGACGTTGGTTTAGGTAATGTAACAAATGAGAGTAAAACAACAATGTTTACTTCTCCAACATTCACTGGAACTGTATCTAACTCAGGTGGTGCAGTAGTAACTGATGAAATAACAATTACATCTGGTGGTCAAGTTCGTGGTTCATTAACTGGTGATGCAGATGGACTTTACTTAACTGCTCCAAGTGGAAAAGGTATTGGAATCCTTACTGACGGTGCGAATGATGGTATGATAGTTCAATCAGATGGTAGTACTGTAATATATGGTTCACTTGCATTAGAAAATATACCTGCGAACACGAGTTCTGAATTCGCTGTCGTAGTTGGTGCTTCAAACACATTGAATTACAGACAACTTGGTTCGAATGCATTTAATTCAACTGCTTATGCTACTACTGCTTCGGTATCTAATGTAGATAACACTTCGGATGCTGACAAACCAGTATCAACTGCACAACAATCTGCGTTGGACTTGAAAGTTAATAAAACATCTGCACAAGCTTTATCATCTGCTGGAGATGCACTTACTCTTTCAGGTGATACACTTACTTTAACAAGAGGTGATGGTTCAACTGATACAGTTGATTTATCTGCTTATTTAGATGAAGATGCAAGAGCAATCGCAAGTGGTATACTTAACTCTTCAACTGGTATTGTAACTTTTACTAGAGATGACGCTAGTACGTTCACATTAGACTTATCTGCTTTATTGGATGATACTAACCTTGTAACTTCAGTTGCTGGTAAATCAGGTGTAGTAACTCTTGTTAAGGGTGATGTTGGACTTGGAAATGTTGATAATACATCAGATGCTAATAAACCAGTATCAACTGCTACTCAAACTGCATTAGACTTGAAGTATGATGCTTCTAACCCTGTTGGATATACAACTTATACATCTAACCAAGCAACTAACACTACATCGGATGTAACGTTCGCTAGTGTATCTGCTACGGGTGATGTTGTTGCATACTCATCTTCGGATAGAAGATTGAAGGATAACATCGTAAACATCGAAAACCCAATTGAAAAAGTTCAGAAATTGAACGGTGTAACATGGGATTGGAATGATAACGCTGATGAACTTCAGAAATCTATTGCAAATGTAGGGGTTATTGCTCAAGAAGTTGAAGAAGTTCTTCCACAATTAGTGAAAGATAGAGAGAACGGATATAAAGGTGTAGATTACGCTAAGTTAACTGGTCTTTTAATCGAAGCTGTTAAGGAACAACAGAAACAAATCGATGAGTTGAAATCTCGATTAGGATAAGAAATAAATAAGAACCACCCACCTTCCTTATATAAGAGAGGTGGGTTCGGTTTTTTCTAAATCCTCATATATATAATTAAATAATTGAAAACGGTAAGTCATAAATATGGCACAAGTAGTAAAGCTAAAGAGAACCTCTGTACAGGGTAGAATACCCTCTATTTCCAACCTCGAATTAGGAGAGTTGGCAATTAACACCCATGATGGTAGAATATTTTTTGAAAAAGATAATGGTATATTATCTATACAAGAAATTCTAACCACAAATTCACAAAATTCAGGTTCATTTAACTTAACTGGTGCTATTTCGGCTTCAAGTTTATCAATTAGTGGAGATACTACCATTGGTGGTAATCTTACATTAGGTGGAAACATTACAATAGGTGATGCAACTACTGATGTTGTTAATGTTACTGCTGGATTTAGTGGTTCCCTACTCCCAAATATAAGTTTAGAATCAGATTTAGGTTCTCCTACTGAAAAATGGAAGGATTTATACGTAGGAACTGCCTCGGCAGATTTTTTTGTTGGTGATGGTAGTGGATTAACAAATTTACAAGTATCATCAAGTATTGTAGAAGCTACAACTGTAACTTCTTCCTTTGATAATGAATCAACTATTTCAATAATACATAGTTTTGATTCTAAAAATATTATAGTATCGGTATATGATACCGATTACTCACAAATTATTCCACAAAGTGTAACTCTTACAGATAATGATACCGTAGATATTGTATTATCAAATACTGGCTCAGGTCATGTAGTAGTTGCAAATGGTGGACATATAGTACGAGGTCTTTATGTAGACGAAGTTGCAAAAGTAAGTGATACTTTTACTAATCAAACTTCTTATACAATTAATCACTCATTTGGTACCAAGGATGTAATTGTCACGACATATAACACAAGTGATGAACAAATTTTACCACAATTAGTATCCACACCAACAACTTCTTCAGTTGAAATAGGATTTGAAAATCCAACAAGTGGTCGAGTTGTTGTAGTAAAAGGAGGTCACTTAGTATCTGGTTCAATTCCTTTTGAAAATATATCAAATAAACCTGACTTAATTAGTGGAAGTGTAACTGGTTCTAATATAGTAGGCTCAGATACAGTTACTTCAATCGAAACTATGACATCTGCTTCTTATGCATTAATTACACCTGTGAGTGGAACTCTTTATATAATTACAGATTAAGATGAACTTATCAAATGCAACAGAGTTATATATAAACAATAAGGATGTAAATGAAGTTAGATTAAATAACAATTTAATTTGGTCTAAGTACTTCCAACCAAACACTAATGGATTGGTAATGTTTATAGATGGTGCTAACCCTGACTCATATTCAGGAAGTGGAAACACTTGGTATGATATATCTGGTAATAACCATAATATTTCACTAGGTTCTACTGTTTCTTATACTTCTGATTTTGGTGGAGTTTTAACTTTTCCTGAAAATTCAAATGGATACGGTAGAAATACTACTATGAATCTATCAACATCTAATTATACAGTTATAACTTATGTAAGAAAGTTATCTAACTCCAATAATGGGCGTACAGTTACTGCTTACCAAAATAACTGGTTAATCGGACACCATGATGATACTTATGGGGATTACTATGCAGAAGGATGGATATACAGTCCTTCAAGTCCAAAATCTGATACAACTTGGAGAATGTTTGCAGGTACTGGTCATATATCTAATGATGTTTATCAACTATATATTAATGATTCACTAATTGTTCAAAACAACTTAGGAAGTCAAGGACCACGTGGATGGAATTTTAACAATCAGTATGACCAATATTCAAACTGTCAAATCGCAAATCTTATAGTATATAATAGAGTACTATCAGCATCAGAAATTCAAGATGTATATAATAACACTAAAGGACGATTTGGACTGTAAATAATATAATATGTACGATGTTTACTACACTACTGGCGGAGGACCTTGGGTAAATGCAGGAACGGATACTTGGGTTAATTTATGGTTAGAGTTAATTGCACCTAAATTAGAAGTAAAACCAGTTCTTCTTATTCATAGAAACAAACCAAAAGGTCATGAAGATTTTCAATTTCCAATTGAAGCTCACTGGCATGGTGATGATATTCGTAAATTTGAAAAAATAGTTAATGATTGTAGAAGAATTCATATTTTACATGGTCATTATACTCCAATGGGGGTAATAGAAAACAACAAACACAAGATTTATTCAAACGTACTACATAATTCAGTAGACCATATTTTAAAATCACAAGTTGGTACTGATGCTTCATTAGGTTGGCATCCTTATCTAAGTTCAGAATGGGAACAACGAGTTAATGAGTGGGCCAAAGAATCAATATGGGTAGGATTATACGATATTATTATTCCTAACAGAAAAATACCCAACTTTTACGAATTTAAATACAACGAACCTTTATCAGAATCTACTAATTTAGGATTCGCCGCAAGATGTGAAGGTAGAAAGAATCCTCATTACTTAGATGGATTGAAATCTTTTATTTTTACAAATTCTATTGAATTTAACTTAGTTTGGAAAAATGGCGCAAAGGTAGATGTTGGTAAATCAAAGATATATCACTATGATTCATCATTTAAAGATATATTTTACAATATGGATTGGGGAATCTCCCATTCATCGTTTACATCAGAACCATTTGGTTATGGAATCTTTGAAGCAGTGGATAGGGGTAAATTACCCATTCTAAATGGAAATTGGTGTAAAGAGTTAGAATATCCATACCGTGCTTCATCTAAAACAGAATTTCATCATATTTATAGTAAGTTATTAGAAACCCCCTTTGAAGAAAAGAAAAAATGGTTTAATGTTATTAAATCGTTTATGATTGAAAACTTTTCAGATAAAGATAAGTGGATGAAGGACTTACTCAATATTTATAATATATAGGGAAATATAATTATGGCTATAACAGCAGGAGAAACATTAAGTTTAAACAATTTAGGTTCAGCAACAGGAGTTGCAGCAGGACCACGTTCATTATCAGCAGCAAAGGGTAATACTACTGGACCAATCGCAATGTCATCATTTGGTATCGATTCCGTTGGTACATTAAATGGATATACTTATGCAGTAGAAGATACTCAAGAAACTTACAGACTGAGTTTTATAGGAAGTGGTTCAAATTTTACTTCAAGAATTGCATCAAGAGGTGAAAACTTTACTTGGTCTGTTGCATCTGGTACTACTATTAGTTTAACCTCTAATAATGGTGAAACTGCAGTATTTACGGTATCAAACAGACCAAATACAACAGGTACATTACAGCCAGTTTCTTTAAATACTCTTAGAGTTAAATTTGCTGATGGTTTTAATGACCATGCAACAAATTATAACACCAATAGAGATAAACCAGTTTATTCGGTAGATTCTTATGATGGTAACTCAACTGCATTATGTTTAACTGCCGATACTCCCGTAACTCTTGCTGATGGGTCTACTCTTGAGATTGGTGATTTAGAAGAAGGAATGAAATTAAAGGGTTATTCTATTGATGGTCTACTACCTTCAAGTGAAATGAACTTTTTAGATTGGAATTCGGATTCTCTTAATGTATCTGAAAAAGAAGTAACAATTCAGAATATAGTTTTTTCATTTTCAGAAAAAATATATAATATAAATGATGGTACCTTAAAATGTACCGCAGAACACCCATTCTTAGTTAAAACTTTAAATGGTGAGTATAAATTTATTGTAGCTCATTTGTTGAGAGAAGGTGATTCATTAATTAAATCAACCGAGGATGGTGTAATTGAAGAAATCATAACTTCTATTGATATTGAGATGGAAGCTTCAGAAATTGTAACTATTGATGTTGAAGATGTTGATACATATTTGGCAAATGGATATATTACTCACAACAAAGGTGGAGATTCTCATACTGATTTAGCAGCACCAGGTGCACCAACAACATTAGCATATTCTCACCCATCTTTATCATGGAGTGGTGGTTCATCAAGTGGTACAACTGGTATAACTGCATATGATGTACAAATCGATAACAATTCAGATTTCTCATCACCTCTTATTAATGAAACTAATTGGAATGATTCATCAATACAATTGGCAGGTGGTGTTGTTGCTGCAGGAACTTATTACGCTAGAGTTAGAAATATTGACCACGGATTAAAATCTACATGGAAAGTATCAACTGCATTTAGTGTAGTAGTTTAAAAATAATTTTTACGTTTGGAGTAATTCTATATATTTATATATATTAACATAACAAATACAAATAATTAAATTTTACAAAAATGGCGGAAGCAATTAAGTTTACAGAAGAAGAAGTAAATTCAATCAATGGTTTAAGACAAGAAGTTGCAAATGTGTTCACTCAATTAGGACAAGTTGCAATTGAAAAGAAACGAAGAATTTCAGAGATTGAAGGTGTTGAAACACAATTACTTCAAAAACATTCAGAATTGGTAACTCAAGAACAAGAATTGTTCAAGGGATTGAATGAAAAGTATGGAGATGGTAACTTTGACCCTGCAACGGGTGAATTTACACCTACTCCTAAAGAAGATACTGAAGAGTAATTTTATTCTTGAGTAAACAACATTATACTTATATAAAGAGTATTATTATACAAAACAATAACAAGGAGTAATAAAACATGGCAGAAAAGATTGTATCACCTGGTGTATTTACAAGAGAGAATGACCTTTCTTTCTTATCACAAGGGATTGGAGAAATCGGAGCAGCAATAATTGGACCATTCCATAAAGGACCTGCATTCGTACCAACCGTAGTAAATACCCAATCAGAATTTGAATCAATATTCGGTACACCGAATGGGGATTTTTACACGGGATATACCGTACAAAATTATTTAAGAGAAGCTGGAACTGTAACTATCGTTCGTGTTGGACATATTGGTGGTTATTCTCACGTTACACCTCTTGCTATTAAAGTAAGTGGTTCAAGTGGAATTCAAGTTGTAGGAACTCTTAATGTAACTCACAATGGAGATGAATCTGTTGGTTTACCTGATACTGTATTGAATTCACAACCATCCGCATCTGCATTCTCGATTAGTGGTTCTGAGTTATCAGAAGTATCTGCATCTATCTTACCTTCAGCTGGTAATGATTTATCAGATGTATTTGGTGAGAACGCAAGAGGTTCTAAGGAAGCATATGTTTACAACTATTACGAATCAGCAGCAACTAATCAATCAGATGAGTTAACTGCAGGTGGAAAAGTAATTGTTGAAGAAATGCCAACTCAAGATTTCGCACAAGATATTTCTCACGCATCTACTCCTTGGATTAAATCACAATTGATTTCTGGTGAGAGACATGACTTGTTTAGATTACATACTCTTGGTGATGGTTCAAACTATAACAAAGAATATAAAGTATCTATCTTTAACGTAAAAGCAGCTGGAGAAACTAACTCTACTGATTACGCTACTTTCTCAATGATGATTAGAGGATACTCTGATACTGATAAGAGAAAATCTGTATTAGAAACTTATAACAACTTAACACTTGACCCTGCATCTCCAAACTATATCAACAAGATTATTGGTGATATTAACATTACTATTGATGCAAATGGAAAACAAACATTCACAGGTGATTATTCAAACCGTTCTAAATTCGTAAGAGTTGAAACTAAAGATGAGGGTTCATTCCCAATCATCGCAGGACCTTTCGGACATGGTGCTTATACTAATACAGTAAAAGTAACTACTGAAACTGAAGTAACTGCAGTAGTATTCA
>Ga0233450_10001890_pt1 | contig 21150 bp, 18 predicted proteins | sample 011ome_30_FD_189956 | JGI IMG/M metagenome (GOLD analysis project Ga0233450, IMG submission 189956) | Coastal salt marsh microbial communities from the Groves Creek Marsh, Skidaway Island, Georgia - 011501CT (spades assembly) | ecosystem: Environmental > Aquatic > Marine > Intertidal zone >... | reverse complement strand
CTCCGCCGCCTCCTCTAACTCCAATCCCATCGGAGAGTTGGCACGATTTCGTTGAAGCTTGTTTATCTGAATCAGGCGCCGAAGTTACCGGCGAGTGCACGACATGGGCGTCTGGTAATAACTACGGGACGATACCGAATTGGGACGTGAGTTTGGTGACGGATATGAGTGGATGGACTGGAAGTGCATATAAAGGCTTTGGCGGTAAAAGTACATTCAACGCTGATATTTCGAAGTGGGATACAGGGAAAGTGAGTAAGATGAATCAAATGTTTTATAAAGCTTCTGCGTTCAACCAAGACATTGGGAGTTGGAACACGGCGCGAGTGACTTCTATGAGTTCTATGTTTAATGAAGCTTCTGCGTTCAACCAAGACATTAAGGAGTGGAACACAGGGAAAGTGACTACTATGTATAGAATGTTTTATTACGCTTCTGCGTTCAACCACGACATTTCCTCGTGGACTGGAACAGCAGCGACAACAGCGCAAGGCGACATGTTTACTTCCGCAACTGCGTTTCAAGCGAAATTTACGTGCACCAACGCCGTCACCGGTCCGGCGAATTCGTGCGTGCTCAAGTAGATACGGATCGCCGACGACTTCACGCGGTCCCCGTATCCCATAAATACTAAAGTTGTGTTATTATGAATGCCCTCCTAAAACAAAACAGTAGTATTTTATTACGTCGTCGTGTGCAAATGTTTGCACTTTCCTTTTTTCAAACAACCCTAAATTTCAGAGAGAAAGCTTCTTCTGTTTCTTCTTCTTCTTCTCTAAAACGCGTGAAAACAACACACTCTCGTCCGCAGCAGTCGCACTCGCACTTCGCGCAAAAATCCATCACCTTTGCGCTTTTATTTAAAATGTTGTTTGAAGCCGCGACGAAGTCGTCGCCGGTTGTGTTCTCCTCGAAATCATCATCATCGTCGTCAAAATCGTCCCTCTCGTCGAAATCATCGTCGTCGTCGACGTCGAGAAGGATCATCGTCCGAAGAGTTTCAGCGACAAATTCATCTTCCTCCTCCTCGGAAGAAGAGAGATGGCAATCCATGAACGTTTCGTTACCAAACTTGCGAGACAATTTAGACCGCTCGACGACGCGGAACATCGACGGGAAAGTGTACGCGTTGACGTTATCCGCGGAAGATTTACCGCTCGTTTCGGATAAGTTTTCTCAAAAGTACGACGCTCGAGTTTCGAAAGCTGGGATTATTGAAGCGAACTTAGCCGGGTCGGTGAAAGCGGCGGAGATGATATCCATCGGCGACGTGAACTTGGCGCTGGATATCACGAAGATTACAGGGATGAAAAAGTTTGTGGAAGTGATCAACGGACGCGCGGCGATGATTGGCATCACGGCGGCGTTGTTCGCGAAAATCGGCACGGGGCAAGGCGTCGCGGAGCAGTTGTTTTCGCCGGCGGGGATTTTCTCCGCGTTGTTCATCTCTTTATTCGCGATTGCCAGTTCGGTAGCGCCGGCGGCTTTGAATAAAGTGACCATGGACGAGTGCTTTCCGGACGAGAACAAAGTGTACGAGAACGAGAGATTACCGGTGACTTGGACGGCGGCGGCCGAAGCCGTGAACGGCAAGGTCGCCATGGGGGTGTTTTTAGTCGCGTTGTTGACTGGTCAATAACAGGTCAATCGATCAAAGGAGAAAAATCATCTCGACGACGATGAGCGTGACGAGTTTGACGACGACGACGATTCATCATCATCCTTTAACACCATCTCTCGTCATCGGAGAGAAAAAAAATATGCCCGCCGCCGCTTGAATATTACGATACCAATAATATACAACTCCAAAAGCTTTTACTACTATTTTAAAACTGCTACTCTACGCGCCGCTTTCGTGCGTTTTTTTCTAAAGCATCTCTCCGCACCGAACAATTCGCACGTTGCACTTCGGTCTCCCACTTTCCGAACCGCACTTTTGATTGACAAATTCCACCGCGCTTTCGCCTCTTATGACGCGTCCAAATACGACGTGTTTGCCGTCCAAATGCGGCTGCGGATTCACCGTGACGTAAAACTGATCCCCGTTCGTGTTCGGACCACCGTTAGCCATGGCGAGTACATACGGTTGCTCGTGGTATCGACTGTTTATGTTCTCGTCGTCGAATTTCGGACCGTATATGCTCCCGCTTTTCGTCGCGCCGGCTTGATTCATAAATCCGGTGATAATTCGGTGAAATTTCGCGCCTTCGTACGACGACGACGCGCCCATATCGTTATTCTTAAAATTACTATTCGTTATCAGTCTCCTAAAGTTCTCGCTCGTTTTTGGGTGCGTGTCGTTGAACAGTTCGAACACGACTCGATTCGTATATAATCGACCACGTCGTCGTCCTTCTTCGTCGTTTCCGTCCGTACGAAAATGGTCCTCCCAAAGGTCCGCTTCAACGTCAAGAAACACATTCACGTAATCGTCTCTCTCGGACGATTCTCTCACGTAGATTTCGTCGCATTTCTGGCACGCTTTTCGACACTTCGTGAGCATAAAGTTTTTATTCTTCGCGCACTCTCCAGATTTCATCCACTCGAGGCATTTGCGCTCGTCGTCGTGCGTGTTTTCGCACGGTTTTAAGTTTCCGATTTCATATCTGGAAACTTTTCCAATCCTTCTTTCTGTGAACGACGTTTCCGAGTACCCGATGAAAGCATCGTTCCGGTCGAACCGAGAAGAAGAACTCGAGAAAGAAACGAACGTGTGCGACAGGAGCGAGAGAGCGATGCAAAGAACAACCGCAGTAAAACGAGTCGTCGCTTTTCGAGAAGATGAAAAGAAAAAATGCATTCGCTTTTCTTTTTCTGAAGAAGAAAAGAACAGACGAAAGTGATGAAAGCGCAACGAAGAGTAGTAGTAGTAGTATATCAATCCATGCGTTGTTATATAGTAATTAATTAGGGCTAGTATAGTAGGTTATATTATTCTTTTGGTGTAGTAGGGAGGTTCATCATGAGTTGTTGTTGTTGTTGTTGTTGTTTCTGCTGTTGTTTTTTATGGCGTTGTTTTTCTTCGCGAGCGAAAGTCCGCTCAATCAAGTCGTCGGCAAACGACGACGCTCGGAAATGCTTTCTTCTCCTCGCTCGCTCGCTCGCTCACCGCTCACCTCGTCCAATCGTAAGCAGCGCCGTTGGCGTTGTTGTATTGCTGCTGCGACGGATCGACGTTGTGTTGCTGTTGCTGTTTGTTACTGCCACCAGAATTAGAACCAGAACCGGCGTACCCTGGAGGAGGCGCTTTGCCGCTCCCTCTTTGCTGCTGCTGCTGTTGCTGCGGCGGCTGTTGGTACGGGTACATGCCGTTGTTGTACGTGTTGTACGGCATGTAGTTCGGCATGTGGTTGTACGTGTGCGGCATCATTCCCGGATAGGTGTACTGCTGCGCGTACGCGCTGTACGGCGCCATGTTGTTCATGTTTGCCATACCGCCGTAGTTCATTTGGTTCGATTGTTGTTGCTGCTGCATTTGCTGTTGTTGGAGGGTGTTGGAAGAGGAAGACGTTTGCTTGTTGTTGGTGGAATCGGAAATGCCGTAGTTAGAACCGTCGCCGCCTAACGCATCCGATCGGTTCGTGTCCGGGATACCTCCAACTTGTTGCTGCTGCGCCTGCTGAGCGTAATATTCGCCGTACATGTTCGAGTTACCTTGGTTGTACGCGCCTTGACCGTAGGATTGCGCCATGCCGTAGTTGAAGTTGTTGTACTGAGCGGCGCTCGCGCCGTTTTGTTGGAATCCGCCCATGGCGCCAACTTGCGCGTTGCCGGTAGACGTGCCAACGTTTCCGCCGCCCGGAGCGTTGGAAAACGAACCTTGGTTCATGTTCATACCGCCGATGGCGTTCATCGGGTCGACTCCGTACTGGTGCATTTTGTTTTGATCGAATTGGTTTTGCTGATATTGGTTTTGTTGATTGTAGTTGTTGTATTGTTGGTTTCCGCCGTAGTTCATCTGTTGCTGGTATTGTTGCTGCTGCTGATTTCTCGGCTGCGGCTTGTGACCACCACTGGCGGAACCACCTTGCTGCTGTTGCTGCGGTTTTGGCACCGTTTTTTGTCCGCCTTGTTGCGAAGAAGACGCCCCCGCGCCCGTTTGCGACGACGGCTGAGCGGCGCCGCCGGCGGCTTGTTGCTGCTGGTTCGGCGCGCCCCAAGCGCTGGTGGCGCCTTCCGCCGCCGGAGGCGCTTGCGCCGCGCCGCCCGAGGGTGCTCCTTGAGATCCATCTTGCGCTAAACCAAAACCAAACGACGACGAGGCCGCTCCAAAATCGCTAAACTGCGGGTAATTCGCCGCTTGCGGTTGACCGCCGGTACCTTTCGGCTGAGGAACGTTACCTTCCGCACCACCCCCTCTCGGTTGCGGAATTTGGCCAGCCGCCGGCGCCGCGCCAGCAGCTCCAGCCGGCGCTTCCGCCGCCGGTCCCCAACCTTCTGGAGTTGGTGCGGTGTTCCCACCGTTACCCGTTTTCGGTCCCGGAATCGCTTTACCGCCACCTTTACCGGGTGCCGCCGGCTTTTGACTCGCGCCGCCGCCGGCGGAAGAAGGGGCCGCTGGTTTCGCCGGCTCCGATTTCGGATCTCCTCTCAATATGTCCGCCATCGTTCGCTTCGGGTGTCGGGAGGACCCAGCGGCTGGAGCGGCGGCATTTGGTGCGGCGGCAGCAGGCGCGCTGCCTTGTTGCTGCTGTCGACCGCCGCCGTCTCTTCTTTGTTGTTGCTGCTGCGGCGCGGGCGCTTGTTGTTTCGGCGCTCCCCACGCGCTCGTCGTCGGTACCGCCGACGGCGCCGTCGTCGTCGTCGTTGTCGCTTGTTGTCCCGCGGGTGCCGGCGCCTCCTCGAATCGCACGTGTCTGCCTTTCCCTTGGTTGCTGCTATTATGCGTCGCCGATCCCGAAAGAGCGCCTCTGTCTCCTCCTCTCTCCCGTCGAGACGACGACGACGACGGTTCGCCGCCGCCTCCTCTTCTGTCCGTGCCTCGATCTCGCCTCGATGATTTCTCGCCGTCTCTCGGGCCGCCGCCGGAAGAGAAAGACTTACTTTTCGACGCGTTCCCGCCAGTCGTCGTCTGTTTTAATAATACGATGTTGTTTTAATAAAGTGGTTCGTGTGAGAAGTGATGATGATACGATGAACAAAGGCAATCATCAGCGCGATGATGATAAAATAGTGTGCACACAGAATACTGTGCGCGCGTTACACTCGAGAGAAAGAAGCGCGCGGAAAAAAGAGGGATCCCTCTTTTACACGCGAACGAATGACGGCGGCTTGACGCCCCGAGTGAAAAGGAAAACAACGAGAAAAAAATCTCGGAATCGATCGCCGCTCGCGCACTCTCGCGCGAAAAAAGCGTCGACGCGTACCTCTTTACTCTTCTTCGTTTTCACGTCCACGAACTTATGCACTGTAATTTAGGAAAGAAAAGTCGTAAAGGGTCAGTCTTTGCTCTCGTAATGCTACCACACAACGCTTCGCGACCGATGATTTTCCCGCCAGTGGTGCGTGAAAAATTAAAATACGAGAGATGAGATGATTACACGCACTGCACATTAACTCCGACACGGCTAACGCTTCGTCGCCGCCGAATTTCTGCAAAACAGACTGCACGTCCTCTTTGTTCTGACCGGTGATTTCCATCAGCGTTTTGATCGTCGTGAGTTCTGTTTTTCCGCCCATGATTTGATGATGAGTTTTACGCCTATTTTTTTATGAGGAAACGAAAAGGCTTGTGACAGTTCTTCATTTTTTCTTACACAAGTGGTTTCTGATGTAAGAGAACAACAACAACAACAACAAAAGGAGACGCACAAAACACACAAAATGTGGTCGTAAAGAGAGAGAAAATACGTACACGCACGTACGCGAGACTGCTCCTTTTTAAATAATGTCGGAGGAGAGAAGAGACGCGCTGAAACACCGGAACGGGTTCCTTTTTCCAAATCAACATCATCATCCGAAGATGGAGGAGGATGAATCCAACGCGGGGAATACTACCACTCCTTTTCTAACGACGAAGAACGAGAACAAGAACACATCGAAGAACAAGAATAATACTACTAACACTAAAGGAAGAAGAACATTAAAAGTATGGTTTTACCGGTACTTACAAATCGCGTTCATCGTGTTTACGCTCACGTGTTCGATCGCGTTCGCGGAATTTATATACGAGAGATTGGTGTTTGAACACTCGGAGATTAAAGAACATCCGCGAGGGAAACAGTTGTTCGTCGGATGCGTCGTGGCGGTCGCGACGTGTTGGACACTGCTCGTCGTCGTGGTCGTTTTCTCGTATTAGTGTACTGCGTGAATGAAAGAGAGAGAGAGAGTAAAGAGAGTAAACAGAGTAGGTATGATGTGCATTTGCGCGCGCGTAAAGGAGAAGCGAACTCTTATTAAACGAATCAACGGAGTCCAACCGCGTGTAATCGTAAACTCTCAAACACTCTCAAGTGCACTTTCAGTTTCGTCTCGTACGCGATTTCTTTGAAACCAAAACTCGTCTCTTTATTCTTCTCGATCAGGCCTTTGTTCTTCGTCGGTGAAACGATCACCAAATACCGACACCTTTTCGCCAACGCGTTGTAAAACAAATGTTCCAACGACGGCTGCAAGAGGTGAATCGCGTACGATATCGCCACGATATCGTACGCGAAATCTTCGTCTCCGAGTTCCTCTAAACACCCCTCGCACACGCTCTTAAAGCTCCACGGTTTACACTCTACGTTCGCGAATTCTTTTTGTTTCTTAAACGCCTCCCTCGTGTACGGATCCGCAGCGGTTATCGCGAACGCGATTTGTCTCACGTCTTTGCTCCAACGAAGGAGAATGTTCGAGAATTCTCCGCTGCCGCAACAGAAATCTAAAACGTGAAAACACGTCGTCGTTTCTTCCACAAAATGCTCGTCATCCTCATTCGTTCCTTTATTCTTTGTCTTTTTCTTCGCGTTTATGCTCGGGACGAGTATTTTCGGCACCACGATGTCGTCGAAAAGCGTTCCCGGCAAAACTTCGCGCAAGCGAGAAAAGTGCGGATTCGTGTACGCTTCGCCGTTGTTTTCGTAATACGTTTTCGCGTCTCCGTTGCGTTGATACTGATTTCGAATGCCACCGACGACGGACCAACTTTCACAGGACGCTTTGGAAATGTTCGATTTGTTCTTTTTGGTGTGACTGTTCGGTATCGGCATCGGAAAGAAGTGAAGAAAAAACATTACGGTTGTTGTCTCATACAAATTCTAAATCTACGTAAACGCTCGCTTTACATTAATCATCCTCCGATGACGATGATTTTTGCTCGATGGGGACGTCTTCTTTCGTATTTACTTTAGTGCTGTTTAACACGTTCGTTTCCCCGCCTAGGGTCAAGGCGTTGATGCTCCCGGAAGACGGTTGGTGTTGAGATCCTTCTCTCTCGGTAGCGTCCCCGGCGTTGTTTGGAGCGCTTGTTGTGTTGTTGCTCAAACCGCCGTTACCGAACCTACCCGGCGGTCCTTGTTGCACTCTTTTCGAATCAGACGACTCGTTGTTGTTGTTGCTGTTAGAATTTTCTTTCGCCGCTCTCGAACCAAATCTTCGGTCTCTTTTCGCGTACGCGAAAATAGCTCTTCTCAACTCGGCTTCGCCGAATTCCGGCCACATGGCGTCGGTGAAATACAGTTCCGTGTACGCCATTTCGAACAACATGAAATTCGACAGGCGTTGTTCGCCGGAGGTCCGAATGAGTAAATCTGGGTTCTGTAACGACCGAGCCGCTCGAAGACTCGACAACGTGTTGCCTTTCTCTTGTTGTTGTTGTTGTTGTTGTTGCGAGGATGATGAGGATGATGATGCGGAAGAGGACGAGGAGGTATGATGTCCGCCGTTGACGACGAATCGCTCGCCGACGCCGGCGTAATCACCCAACGGATCAGATTCGAGGGGACCGCTTTTCCGATCGATGCGATCATCGTCAAAAAAATCCTCCTCGCCTTCTTTCAGAACGTTCGCGGTGCCTAAATACCTCATAAACGTCTCTTGCGATATATCTTCGATCCGTAAACTTCCAAACTTGACCGCTTCGGCCATATCCTTCGCCGCGTTTACGATATCTTGCCTCCCGCCGTAACTCAACGCCACGTTCAACACCACGCCTTGATTCTCTTTCGTCATCTCCACCGTCTCTTCCACCGCGCGTCGTAAACTCGGTTTCACGCGACTCAAATCCCCCATAACCGCAACTTTCACGTCGTTCCGCATCAAATTCTCCGCGTCTTCTCTCAACGTCGTCTCTAACAACTCCAACAATCCGTCCACTTCCGGCGGTCCCCTCGACCAATTCTCGATCGAAAACGTGTACACCGAAACGACTTTAATCCCCCACGCGCTCGCACACCTCACCACCGCTCTCAAACTCTCCACCCCGTTCTCGTGTCCCACTCTCGGCGGTAACCTTCGTTTCTCCGCCCAGCGCGCGTTCCCGTCCATGATGACCGCGATGTGTCTCGGCACGTCTGACGCGTCCAAGCCTTTTAAACTCGCGGGTTTCGAGTCCCATTTCTTACGGAACGTGTTCGTTAAGAGTCGTCCGAACCTTTCCCGTATGCCTAAAGATTCTTCCTCTTCTGTTGTCTTTTCTTCTGGTTGGTCTTCTTCTTTGTCTTCTTCTTCGTCTTCTTCGTCTCGCGTTGTTGGCGCCGTCGAAGCCGCCAACGTTGATGAGATGTGTTTGTTCTCTTCTTTCGTGTTGTTGTATCTCTCTCCGTCTCGACTGGATAAAAACGCGATTTCGTCTGGATCATCTTTATTGTCTTTATCATCTTTGTCGTCGTTCTTGTCGCTCTCGTCTTCGTCGAAGTCGCCGTCGTTGTTCAAAGAACTAATGTTTCGTCGCTGATCCATCATCGAGCGAAGGATGGATTTCTTCTTCTTCCTCTCGTGCATCGTTTGCTTTCGAAGAGAAGAACAACGACCATCAATCTCGCGACGACGAGGAGCAGTAGTAAACGCGCAAAAAGCAGATCTTCTTCCAGAGGATGCGAGTGAAAAGCGAGACATGATGCTCTCTCTCTCTCTCTCTCTTGTTGTTCAATGAAGGATTCGAATTGGAAAGTTCCTCAAAGAAAGAAACACATTCGAGCGCGTGTTTTCTTTTCTCTCTTCTCTCGTCGATAAAAACGAGCGCGTTGTTACGTAACGCACGCATTCACCACGACTCTTACCACGACTCGCACACACATATATGATTGAGGAGACTCATTTCGCCTCCGGCGTGTTCTACGCAGTTCTCGCGTCCATTTTTTTCGGCTCCTTCGCGGTGCCGATTAAAACGAAAGCGATCGTCAGAGCGAACGTCGACCCGGTCGCGGTACTGCTTTTTGTCGCGCATCTCTCTCTCTCTCTGACAAAAACGCGCTCTCTCTCTTTTTTAACTTGATTATTACGATGTGAACAGTTCCAGTGCTATAAATCCTTCGCGTGCTTCCTCACGTCCTTCCTGCCACTCGTGTTCGGCATCGAGTTGAAATTCACCTATTGGGGCATCCTCGGAGCCTCCGTCTGGGTGATTAACGGAACAGTCGCAATCGTCGCGGTACAAAAGTGCGGCTTATCCACCGCGCAAACGTTATGGTCCGGGTTGAGTGTTTTTGTTGGGTTTTTGTGGGGGACGATCGTGTTCGAGGAAGAGGTGAGAGATATCGCGGGTTCGATGTGGGCGCTCGCGGCGATGAGCGCCGGGATGGGGAGCATGGGGATGGTGGTGTCGCAATCATCGAGTTCTTCGTCCTCGAGCGGGAGGAGAACGGAGAGCAAAAGTAGTCAGTACAACAGAGGTAGTAGTTTTGTTTTTGGTGAGAGTGAAACGACGAGTGGGAGTTCGAGATCGAGTTCGGTGTCTCCAATAATCAACGGCGGCGAAGGAGGCGACGATATGTATAGGAATACGAACGACGACGACGTAGAGATGAATACTGCGAATAATGTCAACAACAACAGTAGCAACAGGGAATTCGCGGCGGCGCGGGAACGATTGATGATGGGTACAACGTCGTCGTCGTCGAGTGGTGGTGGTAATGGTGGTAATGGTGGTAATGGAATGAGAGAATTCGACGACTTGTCGAAAGCTTCCACCAACCCGTTTGGATTTCGCACCACCGCGAAAAACCACCGAAGCGGCGGCGGTTTGAATCTCTCCTCCTCTTCAACAGAGAAGAAGCAAAGAGACGTGAAAATCGGCATCCTGTGCGCCACGTACGTCGGCATCGCCAACGGGTCTTTCATGACGCCGTTAAAATACGCCAACAAAGAAGTCACCGGGTTAGAGTACCTGTTCTCCTTCGGCGTCGGCTCGGCCTTAGCAACCGTCGTTCTCGTCTTTCTGTACAACCTCTACCGCCGCCAAATCAATAGAGACTTTTCGCCGTTAAACTTCCACTTCGAGACGTGCGCGAAACCGGCTCTGTTAACCGGCGTGCTCTGGTCCGCTGGAAACGCGTGCTCTATAGTCGCCATTTCTAGATTAGGCGTCGCCGTCGGGTGGCCGTTGGTTCAGTGTCAACTCGTCGTGAGTACGAGTTGGGGCGTCTGGTACTACCGCGAAGTTCGCGGGAGAAAAGCCATCGCCGGGTTCTTCGCCAGCGCCGCGTTCGTCTTGTTCGGCGTCATCATGTTAGGTAATTGCTCCAGATGATATACGATAGAGATTTCTTCATACTATATATACGCGTGACGATACGTAAAGAAGACGCATCACACTCACGCGTTCACATTTTTTCTTCACTTTCGAGATTTCTTCGTATTATATATACACGTGATGATACGTAAAGAAGACGCGTCATACCAGTACGCGTTCACATTTTTTCTTCACTTTTGTGCTGCGTCGTCGTGTGGGCACCACCGTCAAAAGCAGTCAATTAATACTACGCAAAAATGGCATCCTCTTCCGCGCGACCAACTGTCGAGCGAAACGTGCGCTTACCTGCGTGCGAAAACGGGGAGAGCGACACTTTCGCGTTGCGTCTCGAGTGCGACGTGTATCGTCCTCCTGAAGCAATACAGCGCGTCGTGAAAAACAAAGATGTGTTTCTTTTGCTCCACGCGCACGGGAAGTTAGGGGGCAGTCGATGTATGCTCAACGCGTACGCGATTCTACTCGCGATGAGAGGGTTCGTCGCGTATAACGTCAGTTTTCGCGGGTGCGACGGGAACGAGAAAACGAGTCGCGCGAGCGTGTTCGGGGAGGTGGACGCGAGAGACGTGCTGGAGATGGTGAAAGAGATTCGAACGCGCGAATCTGTTGATGCAGAGGATGATGTCGAAGTGAAGATGCACGTGTTCGGGTACTCGTTCGGCGCCGCGGTTGGCGCGAACGCGGTTGGGTTGTTGCACGAAAAGTTACTTTCTCAGAATACTGTTGACTTTTGTAAAGGCGAATCAGAGGAGGAGCGAAGAGTGTGGTCGCGATGCGGCATCGACGGGTTGATTTTGGTCGCGTTCCCTCTCGGGTCCTTGAACCCGTTCGCCGCGACTTCTTCTCTATTGGGCGTCGTATCTCGATTTTTATTCGGGAAGCACGCGGGAAGGTTGCGAAAGTGCTTCGTGAAAGACAAGAGGAATCGCGGCAGTTTGGTAGCGAGGAAAACGAGGCTCTTATTCGTCCACGGCCAACGAGACGAGTTTACGCGAGTGAAAGAAGTGCGAAAGTTTTGCGAAAAATTGGCGAAAGGACAACCGGAAGAGGAAGACGTCAACGACGACGAGGACGACGAAGAGAACAACGACGAGGAAGAGCGTAACGAGAACGAGTTTAACGAGAAACAAAACAACAATATCCTCTCCGACTTCTTCTTCGGCGTCGAGGATGACGACGATTCAGACGACGACGACGGTTCGGAGAAACCGGTGGAATCCTCCTACGAAACCTTCGGAAACACGAACGGAACCTCGAACGCACCACCACACCTCGCGTTACTCGAAATCAAAGGAAAGAAAAGCGACCACTTTGGTTTCATCAAAGTGAAGAAGCAAAGAGACCTTCTGGTAAAGCGCATTACCAAGTTTGTTCTCGCGTAAGTTAAAAGAGAGAGAGAGAGAGAAACAAACGCGCTCTCTCGAGTAGAGAGGACGAAGAGCGAAGAATAGAGATTTCAGTATTCAATCAGAGAGAGAGAGAGAGAGAGAGAGAGAGAGAGAGAGTAATAGTAGTAATAGTAGCAGTAGTATTAGTAGCAGTAGTACGAATAGCAGTCATAGCAGCAGTAGCAGCGCTCCGTGAGCGTGTGTCCTATACCATAGAGGTATCGTCTCCCGTCGTCGAAAAATCTCAACACTAATCTCATCCCTCGCGCTTCATTAGTCACACACGAACGAGCGCGAAAGATACGCATAAAAAAACGAGCAGTTCGTATGAAACGAGTAAAAAGACGACGATGACTTGTATTACTTCTTCTTCGTCGTCACCGAATACTACCGTGAACGTAAAGACGACGATGTCGACGAGAAAACATCGAGGACGACGACGATATCGAGGACAGCAGCGGGGAAGAAATTCGATCGGATGTCTGCTTCTTTTGTGTTGTTTAATAGGAGCAATGTTCGCATCAACATCAACTGCGTTCGCGTCAGACAACACTGATAATGGTACGGAGGATAACAAAAACGATGATTTTTTAGATTTACTGGGCGAAATAGACGCCGAAATCGAAGGAGAATTCTCGGACGAGTTTACTCTCAAATCGGATATTCAAGTGCAAATTGCACACGAGATTACCGTTCGAGGCGCGTCTTCGGGGAACGAGAAACTGGTCCAACGTTCAATCGATTTCATCGTCGGGGACGATTACGCATCCGCCGCGTTTCGGTTTTGCGTGAAACACGAGTTGTATCATCATCAGCACGTGAGGGCGACTGCTTTGAAGATTAAGGAGGAGATTGAGAAGATGCCGGAGGATGCGAGGCCGGCGGTGGGCGGCGCCGCTGCCAAGAGAAGGAGGAGAGAAGGCGTGCCGGAGAAGAGGAAGAAAACGGCGCAGGAGAGGTACGAGGTAGTGAGGGAATATTTGAACGAAACGAAGTTCGTGAAAGCCGGGGAGGAGTTGTCCAGATTGGTGGAAGAGTTTCAAGACCATCAACTGAATTCGGACGAGCACATCGAGCAAGACAAAGAGGACGTGGCCGTCGGCGGGCCTTTGAACAGATTAGTGGAGGTGATGAAAAGAGCGAAACGGCTCATCAATGACGAGCAGAAACAGCGAGACGAGAACGAAAAGTTGGTGAGTTTAGGAGAGCAGTTGAAGAAAAAGATGGAAAAGAAACGAGAGACGATCGCGCAATCGGAGGAAGGATTTAGAGAGTTGTTGAGACAAACGTACGAGACGCCGAAATCGGAACGATTGGAACGAGTCGGGAGATTACCCCCGCTGGCAAAAATGGACGTTAAAGTCGACGGGAAGATGAAAGAGATGCTCGTGTTTCAAGACCAAGACGCGCAAACGGCGGTGTTTGAGTGGTGCGTGTATAACGGCATCAGAGAACCGGAAAAAATGGTGGACGTGCTCAGGAATTTGTTGAAACTTACCGGCGAGGAACGATGGCGATCTGTGAACGAGAGAAACGCGCAGGGATACGTGGATGCGTATTACGGGAAGAAAACTTCGAATGTAGAGGAAGCTTTGAAAATGTGGGCAGATGGCACGGATAAGTTTGGCATCATTTCCGGATCGAAACTTCTCGAGCTCGCGGCGCAATACAAGGAAAAAATCGCCGATTCCGGAGAAGTCGCCTTGGAACTCGAATACGAAAAAACGGTGAAATTATTGAGACGAAACGTGGAGTATTTTACCGCCAGCGTTGACTTTGAAACCGCGATGAAGAAAGACGAGTGCAAAAACGCGATACTTTTTTCGCAAACGATGATAAAAATCGATCGGAAGCGACCGGTGACGGCGTTGCAAAAGCTCTTCGCCGCCAAGTGTAAATTGAGGCTAAAAAAGTTTGACGAATCCGCGACGGACGCGTTTTCCATTTTATCTCGAATCAAAACGACCGGCGATTGGAAAGCGACGGATATCAAATATTTAACCGTGTATATCGGTGGCATGTCCGCGATGAAACTCGGCGACTCTGAACGCGCGTTGAAATTCTACGCCGTGTGCGTTCGCAACGATCCAGATTTCAGTTTATGCAAAGACATTTACAAGAACTTGAACTCTATCAAGAAATCCATGAAAATCGTGGACGATAAGTTGAACGATAAACACCCTCGTCCAGCTTTGGAGGCTATGGATGCGGTTGAAATTGCGGCGAAAAGTTTAGGTTTCCACGGAGTGAAGTCGTTCGAGAACGATATGAACGTGCGCAAATGTCGCGCGGCGGTCTTCAAGAGACAATTGAACGACGCGTACGATTATTGTCAAAATGCCTCGGATTATTTTGGAGTGAAAGCGAAAATGATTGAAAGTGATCCACTGACGGGAAGCGAGGACGGTGCGGAGGCTTTATTGGAAGAGAAAGTGACCGCGGAGGATATGCTGAAATACGCGGAGGCGCTGCGCGCGACGGCGGAATTGTACGTCGCGGATGAGAATCCGAAAGAGGCGAAATCGTTAGCCGAACAAGCGTTGGAGATTTGTCGCGCGAACGCGGGACAGTCCAGTTCGTCTCGATCTCTCAAGGAGAACTTAGAATCGTTCGTTCGAGAAACGCACAACCTCGTTCGGCAGTACGAAAACAATCGAGATTACGCGAAAATCTTAGGCGTCCCGCCGAATCTCAACGAGTTGACGAAGGAAAGGCAGTGCGATTTTATTAAAAAGAGTTTCAAGAAATTGGCGTTGAAGTGGCATCCGGATAAGCACGAGACAAACGCGAGAAAAAAGAGAGCGGCGAGAAAGCTGAACGACGCGGCAGAAGCGAGAGACGAGTTGAACGATCGCGCCAACTGCGAAGCCGGAAGCGTAAATAGAGAACGCGCGAGGGCGGAAAAAGCGAAAGAGGAGGAAAGGAATAGACAAAATTGGGCCAGAGGAGGAGGAGGAGGAGGACATCATTGGGGTGGACATCAGCATCAGTATCAGCGTCAAAGGCGCGGCGGTGGTCCCGGCGGCGGTCACTGGGAGTTCTAATATTAGTTTTAAATAGTTTTTTAACAACACGTGTTTGACGCAGCCGCTGCTTTACAACTCTATTTATAATAATCATACTACTGTACAACAATTCGTTCCTCGTCTTTGACCACTTCAAAAGAACTATCGTTTCTTTTGTAAAATGACCGCCCCCCACTCGCTTATGTTATAAATACCTTCGCTCCCGATTCTTTGCGATCCTTTGAAATCGAAATCATCCGGGCTAGTTAAATTCGTATCGACGATGCGATGCCAACTCATGCCGTCTTCAATTTTCGGCAACGAAGCTTGGACCATGTACTCGTGCGCGTTGAACGCTATGTATAAATCTTCGTTGTTGCCGGAAATGTCGTCGACTAAGGTGAACGCGATGAATTTACTTTCCTCGTTGTCCCAATTGTCTTCGTGCCAAATGCACTTTCGATCGTCCAACCATTCTTTTCTTCCGAGCAACGGGTTCGCTTTCCGGAATTTAATCATGTTCGAACAAAAACGGAACCGAGTTTCTTTATATTTCTCCATTTCCATCCACTGAAAGTTGTTCCGTCGATCATCGTGGCCGTAAGTGTTGTTGTTCCCGAACCGAGTGTGCCCGTACTCGTCGCCCATTAACAACATTGGCGTGCCTTGACTGACGAACAACGCCATCAAGAAATTTTTCATTTGTCGTGCGCGTAAATTGTTAATGTTCGCATCCCCGGTTTCGCCTTCTTGCCCACAGTTCCAACTTTCGTTGTCGTTGGCACCATCGTTGCCGTTTTCGCCGTTGTCGTGGTTGTGTTTCGATTGGTAAGAGACGGCATCGTTGAGCGTAAACCCGTCGTGCGCGGTGATGAAATTGATCGAGTGAAACGGTTTCCGGTTGTTCCTCCGGTACAATCTCGAGGAGCCTAACAAAGAGTCCGCGAAATCTTTCTTTTGATCGTCCGTGCCTTTAATAAATCGTCGACACGTGTCTCGATACTTCCCGTTCCATTCGGCCCACTGGTCCCAGTTTGGAAAATCGCCGACTTGGTACAACCCGGCGGCATCCCACGGTTCCGCGATGAGTTTTACTTTCGACAGAATAGGATCTTTCGCAATCTCTCGAATGAGCGGCGGCGATTCCATAGGTCTGCCTCTTTCGTCTCGAGTTAAACACGAGGCTAAATCGAATCGAAACCCGTCGACTTTATACTCTTGAACCCAGTGTCGTAAACTCGCCAAGATGAAATCTTTCGTCATCGGATTGTTCGCGTTGACCGTGTTGCCGCACCCGGTGTAATTCATGTAGTCGTTGTTCTCGTCCATCATGTAATAGTTCGCGTTATCGATGCCTCGAAACGAACAAAAGTTCGGCCGATCGTCCGTGCTTTCCCCGGTGTGATTATACACCACGTCTAAAATTACCTCGATGCCGGCTTGGTGCAACGTCTTGACCATGTGTTTAAACTCGCGAGCGGCGTCGATACCGTTGCCGCCGTTCGAGGCGTACCTCGACATGGGCGCGAAAAAAGACATGGTCGAGTATCCCCACGTGTTGACCATGTGCGCTCGCGCTCGGTATCGTTCGTCTGGATCGTCTGGAAACCGTTTGAATTCCATCTCGTCGAATTCAAACACCGGCAACAACTCAATCGCGTTTACGCCTAAATCTTTAAAGTATTTCACTTTCTCCGCGATGGCTAAGAAGGACCCTCGAATATTTTCGTTCATCGACTCGTCCTCTCTCGTGAACGCGCGAACGGTCATCTCGTACACCACGGAATCTTCCTCGTTAATTCTTGGATGATCCACGTTTTCCCAATCGAACGGTTTCGATTCGAAATCGTACGTCCCGAGCATATCCGGTGGATTCGGCCGGTCGCGTTCCTTCCTCGCTTTATGCTCCTCCCCGAAATATTTCCTCCCGGACGACACCATCGTAGCGTACGGATCTAACAAAACCACAGAATCATCAAACCGTTGTTTATTCTCTTTCGAATTGTGCCCGAACACTCGATACCCGTACCTCGCGCCTCGAAGAGGTACGCCTTTCGTAATCTGAACCGTAAAAATCCCTTTTTTATCGTCATCTGAATCGTCCTCTGAATCATCTTCTTCTTCTTTACGCGTCATGTCAATCTGTATCGTAGGTTCGGTTAACGCGTCGTTCTTACTCTCGTCTCGATCGAAATAGAGCACGAGTTGTACTTTCTCCGCGTTCGGCGCGTACAGAGAAAAGTGTAACGATCTCGTTGACTCCTTCTTCTTTTGCTCTGCTTTCTCATCGTCATCCTCATCATCGAGTACGATGAGAGAAACGCCGAACGGTTGCCCGGAGGGGTCGCCTCGTTCGATTTCAATCGGACCGAGCGGGCCACTTAAACTCGTCGTTTTACTCACGTGACTCTGTTCGTTCGCGAGATTCTTTTTTGTGCCTTCTTCACCCATCGAACGCGACGAGAACGCACTACTCTTGGTCGTCTTTTTCGTCTTCGTTTGTTGGAACCACGTTCGTTTCCCGGGCGTGGACGTCCACATTCGTTCACGAGCGGATGATGATTGCGACGATGAGAAGCACACCGAGCGGGATTGTGACATTTAAAGATTTGCAAACGCTGCTCTTCTTTTTTTACTCTCCGCAACAACCACACAAAAATAATCTCACAAAAACAACGACTCGACGCAGTTTTACGCGCTCCTCGCGCGAAGAAAGAGTGGGAAAGAGAGCGTCAGTTGCGATGAATAAAGCGCGACGAATTTTGGCGCCGACACGACGGATTTTTGAAAATAAGAAACGCAAAAAATGTTTAGGGTTTTGCAACGAATTAGGGTTTAAGCAAGTCCTCTCCTCTCTGTCACTTTTCTGCGCTATTACTAGCAGTAGTAGAAGACACATAAAGATGGCGAGCGAGACGAAAATACGAGAGGAAAAAGAGGAGGAAAAAGAGTCGTCGTTGGTCTCGACGAAAGTGCCAAAGGCCAGGGTACGTTTTATTCGTCGTGTGCTGCGAAGGAGTTTTAGTATTCGTGCGTTTCTCTTCTCTCTTCGTGTTGCGCAAAAGAGACGAATTTTCCCCCCTGGAAACGTTGACTTTTGTTTTCCCTTTGTTCTTCTTTAACGCGTGTAGTATATATCACGCGAGGAGGAGAGGATGCGTTTCTCTCTTTTTCCTCTCTCTGTGTTCTCTCTCCGTGGAGAAGACTTTTTTGAGCGCGATGGTGATGGTGATCGTGTACGTCGTTTACGTCCGAGGAGATCAAACGACCGATGACCTTTCTCTCGCTTCTGTTTGGGAAATGAATTAATTGACAAAAATCTCTCTGTTATTATGTATATCGTTAGTTCATCGAAGACGTGGAAAAGTACATGCGAGAAGAAAATCGAGAAAACGCGTTCGAACCAGTGATGAGAGATTTACAAGCTCGATACGAACAGATGAAAAACTTAGAGAGAGTCACGCAGAACGAGAAGATACGTTTGACGCGAAAGATCCCGGAGATCGAGAAGAATTTAGAAGCCTTGAACGCGTTAGACGCGAACCATACTCGTCGTCAAGAGGAGGAGGAGGAAAAGACGACGACTACAACGAAATTAAAGTATCAGTTAGGCGAGGCGTCGATTTACGCCAAAGCTGACATCGAGGATCCGAGCAAAGTGTTCCTTTGGCTCGGCGCGAACGTCATGCTGGAATATCCGCTCGCCGAGGCGAAGCAGTTGTTGGAGACCAATTTAGAAAACTGTAAGAAATCTTTAATCGCGACGGATGGCGATTTGGCGTTTATAAAAGACAACGCGACGATACAAGAGGTGAACTTAGCGAGGGTGTACAACTGGGACGTGAAGAGGAGGATGGAAGGCGTTTTGAAAAAGGACGAACCTCGAGACGTCGCCGGTATCGAGCGCTGACGTCGCGACGCAGAAGAGAGAAAAAAAGAGACGTTTGAGAGTTCCATCCTTCGTCATTACATGAACACCAAACGCCCTTCCTCTCCTCTTCTCGTTTTTGTTGTCGCGTTGTTTCTTTCGGACCAAGATTGAGTTTCCTTTGCATTCGTCAAAAACAGATTTGAAAAACTCCTCAGAATAAACGAATCGTCATCATCGTCATCATGCGTTTCGCAGCAACAGCACTGCGCTCGCCATCTGCGTCGTCGTCATCATCTCGTTCCTCTTTATCCTCATCGCGAAAGAAGTCGTCGCCCGCGATGAATACGAATACGAGGAGAAGAAAGAAAAGGCGTTTAAGAAGGACATCCTCCTCGTCGTCCTCCGATGATGATGAAAAACGAGAAGTGAACGAAGACGAAGAGAAAAGGACGACGAGAAGAGAAACGCTGATAAACCTGGCGTTCCTTTCCGTTTCGTTACCTTTATGGAAGGACGTATTCCACGATTTGGGGTTTTACAGCGGCCCAGACGACCTGTTCGCGGACGTGCCCTCGGTTAACGGAACGGACGAAGATGTCGCAATATTCGCCGGGGGATGCTTTTGGTGCATGGAGGAAACGTTCGAGAAACCGGAGAAATCTGGCTTCGTGCGCGCGACGACGAGCGGGTACGCCGGCGGATCCGTCGCCAACCCGAAATATTTACAAGTGTGTAAAGGCACAACGGGGCACAAGGAAGTCGTGCGCGTGTTGTACGATAGGAGTAAGATTAGTTATAAAGAGCTCTTGTTCTTGTATTTCCGACAGATTGATCCGACGAGAGATGATGGGATGTTTTTAGACGGCGGCGAACAATACGCTTCCGCGATATACGTGAACTCGGACGAGCAGAAGAAAGAAGCGCTGGAGGCGATTGAGAGGATGGAAACATTGAACGTGTTTAGAACGGAAGAAAACGCGAAGGAACGTAACGCGATTATTAAAACGAAAGTCGTGGACTTGCGCGAATTACCTCCAGAGGGGCAGTTTTTCCCGGCGGAAATTTACCACCAGGATTACTTCGAGAAGAATAAAGCGCGGTATTCCGTCTATCGATTCATGTCCGGAAGAGATCCGTACACGCAAAACACGTGGCAAAATAAAGCCGACGTAAAATTTGGCGGCAAAGAAAAGGCGTTCGAGGCGATTTTTAAGTAATAGTAACCTTCGCAATCGATAATCTGTCGATTCAAAAGTCAACGTCAAGGTAACCTGTTCTCGCAGCGGAGCAGCGCGATGAAGAAGAGAAGAGAGAATGTTGGTTCTGTCGTTTGACAAGAAAAGAGATAATTTTTAATGTATAATGAAAAGGAGAGAAGAGAAAGAGAGCGACACGAGAAAGAGAACCCAAGAACAGCGTGCGTAGCAGGAGTAGCAATATCTGAACGAAAAGAATTAGATTCCGTAGAAGAACGAATGCGTTTATTACATAAAAAACATCATCATTTCTTCGTTTAAAATCATCCTTCTTCTTTCTTCGCTTCGTTTTGCTGCTTTTGCTGCTACTATTTGTACACTCTGAGCGCTCGCCTCGTCGTCGTCAAATGTGCGAACACAACACAAGAATCTTTCTTCTTTGATGCATTCGCGTCTCTCTAACTTTTACTTTAATACACATGTCATGTCTTCTCGTCCACCATATTTTTCATCAAAATCATCACATCTCTTTGTCTTTGTCTTCTTCCATTCTATATCTCTGCTCTACTAGCTAAACCGTTGTTTTCATGCTGACTTTAAAAATCTCTGTTACCCATCTGTTATTGTTGTATAACTCATCTGTTTCGTAAATGTTTTTAAAGTAGTATCTGTCAATGTCTCTGTTTTCTAAAAATGTATAATTCGTAATATTAATTAATAGCCGCCCGGACCTCCACCGTAGCCGCCGCCGCCGCCGCCACCTCCGCCGTAGCCGCCGCCGCCACCACCGTAGCCGCCGCCACCTCCACCGTAGCCGCCACCACCGCCACCGTGACTGAACGGGTTCGATCGACCGCCACCATAGCCACCGCGATCCGGACCGCCGCCGCCGTAACCGCCGCCGTAACCGCCGCCGCCTCGACCGCCGTAACCTCCTCGACCTCGACCACCGCCGCGTCCGCCGCCCCATCCGTTTCCTCCTTTTGGTGCCTTTCCGCTGCCTCCGCCGCGCCTCGCTTGC
>Ga0233450_10001879_pt1 | contig 21236 bp, 17 predicted proteins | sample 011ome_30_FD_189956 | JGI IMG/M metagenome (GOLD analysis project Ga0233450, IMG submission 189956) | Coastal salt marsh microbial communities from the Groves Creek Marsh, Skidaway Island, Georgia - 011501CT (spades assembly) | ecosystem: Environmental > Aquatic > Marine > Intertidal zone >... | reverse complement strand
AAAAAATGTATTAGCAAAAAAAATAATTTTTTTAATTTATATAAAAATAAATTTAAAAAAATTTATATTTATGCAGGAACATTGGGTTACAAACATTCCATAAAAACTTTTTTAAATCTAAGCAAAATCGTGAAGAAAGATCTAATCTTAATAATTTCAGAAGGAAAATTTTTTAATCAATTAAAACAAATAGTTAAACAAAATAAAATTTTAAATATAAAGACCATTAGTCGTTATAAGTCGTTTCAAAATTTGTTAGAAAAATTAAATAGAAATTTAATTGGTATAGTAATTATTAATAAGCAAGCAGCAGACTATTCGGTACCATCCAAGATATTGACTTATATTAATTCTGGTATGCCAATCATTGGTTTTATACCTAAATATAATCAAGCAGCTAAGATAATCAAAAAATATCAATTAGGAATAATATTAAATGATAAAAATATATCTAGATTAAATGAATTAAGTAATAATTGGCTAAAAAAAACAAGCACCAATTGTTTTACATATGCTAAAAAAAAATTTAATACTAAAAAAATTGTCGAGCAAATTGAAACTAAAGTATTTAACTAATGAAAATTAGATTTTATTCAAATTTTAGAGAAGATAAACGTAAAAGTATGAATGTGGTATTAAATTATCTAGCAAATAATATTGCAAAAGATAAAAAAAAACATGTAGCAGTGTTCACGCCATCATTTAAAAATTCAAAAAAAAAATTTCTAAACTTAAACTGGCAACTACGTTATGCAAGATATGTTGATTATCCAAAACAAGTTAAACCATTAAAAACCGTTGATATTGGCCATATAATTGATCATCAATATGCTCATTTAGTACATCAAATTAACTCGAATAAAAAAATAATTACGGTACATGATTTAATCCCTATTATTTATCAAAAAAAATTGAAAAAAAATCCTTACTTGGTCAAATACTCATTAAAGCATCTAAAATATTTTGATAAAGTAATTGCGGTAAGTAATAATACTAAACGTGATATCATTAAATACACAGATTGCCCAAGCAAAAAAATTGTAGTTTTAAAATCAAGTGTAGATAAAAGTTTTAATAATAAAAAAATTAACAAAAACATAATTTGTCAAAAATACAAAATACCCATTAATACAAAAAAAATTTTAATAGTAGGGTCATCATTTTATAAAAATCATGAAACCTCTTTAAAAATTTTAGAAAATTTAAAAAAAAGTTATAAAGAAAAAATTATTTTAATTAAAATTGGTAATAAATTAGCTTTTAAGATACCAAAAAATTTGAAAAACATTTTATTTGAAATTAAAGATATTCCTAGAGATAAGGTCAACGAAATATATAAAATTTGTGATATTTTATTATTCCCATCTATCTATGAAGGTTATGGTTTACCATGTGTTGAAGCAATCAATACAGAACTTCCTATAGTCTCAAGCAATATAAAACCTCTTAAAGAAATTTTGGGCAATTATCCATTAATGTTTAATTCCTCTGACCATAAATCAATGACGAATAGTATTATTAAACTATTAAATAACAAAAAATATTATTTTGAAATCAAAAAAAAATTAAAAATACGATCTAAATTTTTTAAAGAAACTAATTATTTTAAAGAGTTAGAAAAAATATATAATAATTGTTAACTATATTCCTTTACAATAGAATTTAGCTCATCAACATATTTATCCCAAGTTTTACTTTTAGAATATTTAAGAGATTGTTTAGACATCTTTTTTAGTTGATCAAGATTTTCATAACAAAATTTTAATTTTTGATAAATTCTATTAGAATTCATAATAGGAATAACAAATCCATTCTTATTTTTAATTACTACTTCCTTCCAGCCAGTATTTTCTGTTACAATTACGGGTAATCCAGAACTCATAGCTTGAGCGACAGAAATTGCCGCTCCCTCTTCAATGCTGGGCATTACAAAAACATGACATTGATTTAATATATTATTAATTTTTTTTTGATCTAAATGACCATATACAAATGTTTTATTAAAATTTATTTTATTTTTGAATAAACTATAATCTTGAGAAGGTGTGCCAATCAAATGTAATTCAAAATTATCATTTTTTAATTGATTAAAAGCTTCAATTAAATATTGAACCCCTTTTCTTAAAGTTAAACCTCCTACAAAAACTATTTTAAATTTTTTTGTTTTATATTTATTATTTGCTATTGATTTAATTGGAAAAAAAGTTGTGTTGTCAGATGGGTAGTTAAGCACTCTAGTGTTCAAAATACCCTGTTTTTGAAAGGTTTTTTGTACAAATTTAGAGGGCACTAATACAAAATTTGCACTTTTATATTCAGCTAATTCACGTCTAATAAATTGATTGTGAATAGAAAAATTTATTCCATATTTAGCATACTCTTTTTTTAAAATTGAATTAGCATACAATATGTGACTACTAGCTCTTTCACATATATACAATTTTTTATATCTTTTAAATTCTAAACCAGTATTCAAGCCTCCTCCTGATAAAGATAAAAATACATCAGCTTGATTAAGATATTTTTTTGATTTTTGATCAACTAATAAAGAACTTTTCCAGTTAAGAATATTAAATATTGGGTTGTTAAAACTTAATCCTAATTTTCTAAAAAAGAAATTCATTGATTGATAAAAACCATTAGCATCAATTAGATTTTTGGGTAATTTATATTTTAAAAGTTTAAAGTAAGGATATCCTGAGACAATTTTAGAGAGTTGTTTTTTTTTATTTAAAGATTGTGCTAAATTAAAATAATGAAAAGTACCATGAGTACAAAGTAAAAATTTTTTTTTAATCATATTTTATTTAAAAAACTTTTTAGTTTAATTTTAATAAATAAAAATAATAAAGAATGAATTACTAAAATTAAAAATAAAATTTCATTTATATTTGATTGATAATATCCCAATACTAAAGCAATAAATAATGAACAAACTGTAAAAATAAAATCTATTTTTGACAAAAATAAAAAATTATTAAATGATTTAAATGGAGAGGTAAGTAAATTTAAAAAACTTATAATTACAGCATCAACACTTATAAATAAAATTAAAAAATGATTTATATTAATGGATACATCATCGATCCATAATTCATAAATAAATTTTCCAAATAAATTACTTATAACTAAATAAATAAGCGCCATTATTGTTATGATGTATAAGAATTTATTATGTAAAATTAATATATTTTTAACTAAATTTTTTCTTTTTAATTTACTAAATTCAATAATACTTGCATGTATCAATACATCAAAAAAATTAATTGGTAAAAAATAAAACAAAGTTCGTGCAGTATTAACTAAAGTAACTACAGTTGGTGAAAAAAATTTCCCTATTATTAAAATTAAACCATTTTGCCGTATAAGATAATTTAATTTTTCTAAAGAGTAACTTAAAGATTTTAATAATAATTCTTTTACTAAAATTTTATCGAAATATTTCTTATTAAAATTTAAATTTTGCTTATATTTATTATGAAAATAATATATCAAAACCAATCTTATTAAGTTAGATAATAGAAATAATAATCCTAAATATAAAAAATCTTTTAGAAAAAATGCTGTCAAAATAAGTATTTTTGAATAAACCTGATACAGTGAATTTTGATTAACCCAAATTTTTGTATAGCCTTTATAATTTAAGCTTGGATAAAAATAGTAAGTAATTAATTCTAAATAGTATGCGATTACTATAAATATGTAAGAATATTGTAGGCTGCTAAGATTTAAACTCTCATTTTTAAATTTCGTAAGATCTAGAAAAAAAATAGTTATTATAAAAATCAATATTGTAAAAATTATTATATTGATGCTTTGTACATAATAAGTTGTTGAATATAGTTTGTTAAGCTTTTCATTTTTTTTATTAGTAAATGCCGTTGTCATTTCAAGCCGTGCTACTTCAGTAAAATTAAAATTAATCCCGTATATCGTTGCAACTATAGTTGAAATAATTATCCAAACTCCAAAAGTGTCAGCGCCCCAAGTTATAATCATTAACACCGGATAAAATAATTGCGTTATGATTTTTACGATAAATCCTAATGACTGATATGAAATATTTTGTTTTAGTCTTGAATTGTATTTAAAGAAATTAACTATTTCTAATAAATTCATATATTTTTTTATTATAATCTTATATTATTAAGTAACACTTATTTTTAACAAAAAAACAGATTTGTTCATATATTTTGAAAGTATACAACGACACATACACTTCTAAGATTTTAAGAATTGTATGGTTTTTTATTTGGTTTTTTTTATTTCGATTTACACCTCCTTTTTTTTTAAATTTTTGGAGAATTTTTTTATTAAAATGTTTTGGCGCAAAAATCCACTGGTCATCAAAAATTTATCCATCTGTGAAAATATTTAAACCCTGGAGATTATCTATGGGCAGATACAGTTGTCTTGGACCTAAAGTTAATTGCTACAATTACGATGATGTGATCATCAAAGCAAATTCTATAATCAGCCAAGATACTTTCTTATGTACCGCAAGTCATAATTATAATTCAACAAAATTTGAACTTATTACCAATAGAATCGTAATTGAAAAAAATGTGTGGGTAGCTGCCAATTGTTTTGTTGCTCCAGGAGTGACGATGAAAGAAAATTCTATTTTATTAGCCTGTAGTAATTTAATAAATGATACAAGAAAAAATTATATTTATGCTGGAAATCCAGCCAAAATTAAAAAAAAGAGAATTTTATTTAAAAAATAAATTATAAATATATTAATTAATAAAATGAAAATATATAAAACAATATCTTACCTTAAGTTTTTAATTTTAATTTTTTTACTATCATTTTTAACTTCTTGTATGCTAAACCCTGGCATAAGTGAAAATCCGACACAAAGTCAGAACACTCCAAATATTTCTACTCCTAACATTAATGTAGAAATTATAGATGTTAACGATTTAACTTTAGATGATATTAAATTAGTAGGCGCAGAAACTCAAAGCAAGCAAAATAATGACGTTATAAAGCAATACTATGGGCTTTATAATTATGTATATGAATATCAGCTTGGTGCAGGTGATGAAATCACAATCAATCTTACTGACACCGATGACATAGACGGAAACTACTTAATTGATCCTTTTGGGATGATTGACTTGCCTTATGTTGGAAAAATAAATTTAATGGATTTAACTTCTGCAGAAGCACAAATTATTATAATGAATATATTAAAAAGGTTTTATAAAAATCCAGATCTTCAATTAGATATTATTTCATTTAATAGTAGCAAAGTATACGTGACAGGCACAGTTAGAAATCAACTAGTTCTTGATTTGAATGACAAACCTATAAGGGTTCTAGATGCAATCATAAGGGCAAACGTAAACACAACTGGAAATGACAATTTATCTAGTACTTCCGGAATTATTAGAAGAGATGGTCAAGTTTATGAAATAGATTTAATTAACGCTATTAGAGGTGCTGATGAAAAAGAAAATTTTTATCTTAAAAAAGATGATGTAATATTTATTGATAGAAATCCTAATTCAATAATAGTTTTTGGTGAGGTTACAAATCCAGGCTCATATTTTCCTTATGCGGGTTATTCTTTAACACAATTGGTATCTGATAGTGGTATTAATCAGCTTACAGCTGGTGCCAAAAATGTTTATGTTTTAAGAGAAAATATGGAAGAAGAATTAAAAATCGATGTCTATAAAATGAATTTAAAAAATCCTGTAAATTTAGTACTAGCTAGAAATTTCAAGCTACAACCTAGAGATATAGTATTTATACCAGCTTCAGAACTAGTTAAATGGAATAGAGTTATCAGTTTACTAATCCCACAAACAAATCTATTTAAATCTTATAATCCAATTGTTCAAAATGGTTTAGATGCAAATAGTATTAATATCCAATAATCAAAGATATTTTTTAATTGAAAAAGTCATAAGACTGGCAAACAAATATTGATTAGAAGGTATGTTTAAAGAAAAATCAAAAAATCCATTGATAATAAATATAAAAATTAATGGAATTAATAAAATCATTGAACTATTCGATTGTGAGCTAATCGAAATTAAGCAATTCTGAAATATTTTATAAAAAATTAATAATACAATTAAGAATCCAATAATTCCTAGTTCACCAATCAATTCGATAATATCTGCATGAGAATGATTTGCGTAAAAACCATTTAATTCTTTATAAAAAAATAAAAAAACAGTCTCAAATGATCCAGCGCCATAACCGAAAAATATAAAATTTTTAAAATATTCAATACCTAATATAATTAAACTATATCTAGATAATTGATTTTGAGTGCTAGAATCTAAATTTTCATTTACAAAATTTGATGAAATTTTTGGTAAACTTTCATTAAAAAAATTGAAGCGATCAAGAAGCTTATCCCCGCCGAAAAAAAAACCCATTATTAATATGTCAAATAAAAAAATTATTAAAAAAAATAATGTTAAAGAATTTATTTTTTTTTTTGATTTAATAAATGAATAAAAAATTAAATATAAAATTATCATTACAAGATAAAAGTTTCCAAGTCTTGAAAATGAACAAATGATGCCGATTGTTATAAATATTATAAAAATTCTTACATAATTTTTTTTAAAATTTGTTGAAGACAATATCTGTTTAGAATTATTTGCTAAAATATAATTAATACTTATTAAAAAAGTTAAAATTAAAAATAATGCGAAATTAGTACGATTAACAAAAAAACCTGAAGCAGAGTCTTTATAATAAACAACTTTTTCTAAAAAAAAATCTGGATTACCTAAGAGAAATATTAAAACACCAAAAAAGGCATGAAAAAAGCCAATAATTGAAAAATATAATAGATATCGATTAATGTGTTTTTTTTTAAAAAAAAGCAGGTCCGTTAGAACAATAATTAAAAAAATATTTAAATAGTTTAAAATTTCACTTATTGATAAATTAATATTTAAACTAATTCGATTGTATTCAGAAAGACTAATTGCAGAATAAAATTCGTAAGAATGAATTGAAATTATTTTTAATATTTTATTAGGAATTGGTATAATTTGAAGCGTTAAAAATAAAATAAATAATAAAAAAAAAGAAAGTAAATATTTATTTTTTTTAATTTTGTATTTAAAATATTTTAAATTGTTTTTTTTAAACAATAAAAAAATTAAAAAAGTTATACAAACTAAAAAGTTTAATTTAATTAATAAAATTGAATTTGATCCATTAAAAATACTTCCTATAAGTATAATTAACACAAATATTATTTGATTGAATTTGTTAATTGAAAATTTTGTATAATTAATTTGGTGAAACATTTTGAAAATCGACAAATCTCTCTTTAGGTAGATTTTGAAATATAGGTAGAAACTGTTGTTTAGTTAATAAAATTGTTGATATATTCTTTGTTATATAAAGACTCTTCAATAATGCTTCAGCCTCTTCTTTTGAAGAAATCAAATCACCATTATTCAATCCATTAATTAGAAACATATCATTTAAACTATTAATAACATCGTCATCTAAAACAAAAAAATTGTTATTTTCTACTAAATGTCTATTAATTATTGACTCTAACATTATCTCTGAAATTTTAGGATCTGATAACTTAATAACTTTTTCAGCAACTAAGATTTTTTTATAATCCATTTTACTAAATCCAATAGGATATATTGTTTGTGCAAATTTAATTTTATTATTTAAAATTTTTTGATTATCATTATTTCTCCAATTAACAGAATCAAGAATTTGATTTATTAACTGCAATGTAATTTCGGATATTATATTTCCATTTATATTTTTTATCTCTTGTAAAATTTTATCTGATAATAAATCTGATGATAATAAAATTGATTCACTTATTGCAACTTGTGAAGAAATAGAACTTCTTTTTATAATCTTTGCTTTATCAATATTTACTTTATTTTTAGAAACTTCATTTACTAATTCACTTATGGATTGGTTAATGAGTAAATTTAAACTATCTTTATTTATATTGGGCAAAATTGATTTTTCAAATTGATCAATATTTAATAAAATATTAGAGATTAGCGGTTTAGTATTGTTGTTAATTTGTGCATTTTTTATAACTATATTTACTAAAGAATTTGCAATCTCCAATGAAGAGTTATTTATAATAGAAGCTAAATGATAAGCATTATCATCCCACACTCTATCATCATTATATATTGCGGGTACTAAACTGCTAAATATCGAATTTATATTCTGTAAGTCATTTTGATTAATTTTCTTAAAAGTTTCATTAGTTTCAAGATCTTTGCTAATTATATTTAATAAATTGCTCGCAGAAATTGTCGTTATATTTGCTAATTCACCCTGAAATAACTCAATTTTAGCTGAAGGCTCAATATCCTCTAATGTTGATACAAATTTATCAATCAAATTATCATTTTCGGAAATTTTATTTGATGCTCTAGTAATTTCATATTCTTGCTTATTTTTATTTAATACCTCTATCAATAATCGTAAATCTTCACTTTCGATAGCTATAACTTTTTGATTTAAAAATAGACTTAAAAAAAAAATTAAAAAAAATACTTTTTTAAATTTTAAGTATAAATATTTCATACAATTATTTTTAAATTAATATCTTTTGTAAAATCTAAAGGATATAAATTTATTTATTCTGAAAAAATTTTACTTATTTCTTGATCTAAAAAACTACTATTCAAGTCTTTTTTATCTATATTTTTTACTGAATGATTTTTTTGGTTTTCATTAGCGATAATTAAATCATCAGAGTTAGAAATTTTTAAAATTTTGTCATTTTGCAAATTATTTTCAACTACAGGATTTCTGTCATCAAAGATTTTTTCAACATTATCGTTTTCTAAAAGCGTGTCTCCAAGCAAATTAACTTGTTCGTAAAGTTTATTTTTTAAATTATCAAAATTCTGTATTTGATTATTCATTATTTCAATTCTTTTTTCTTGGCTCGATATTTTATTTGCCAATCTTACATTTTCTTCTTGATAGTGTTTTATTTTATCTTCTAAAGATTGTATTTTATATTCATATTCTGAAGCTGTTTTTTGAAAATTGTTATGGTTTTCACTTTTATTAAGTAAATCTTTATTTTCTCTTTTATAGTTTTCTAGCAATTCTTCTAATTCTTTTATTCTAATTTTATCTTGTGAATTAGTATTTGTTATTTGTTGATCTTTTAATTCAACTACCGGATCTTTTCTTAAATTTACTACATTATTTTTAATTTCATTTTCTTTGTTAAGTTTATTAATTTTACTTCTTAATTTTTTAATTTTTTTCTTGTATCTTTTTTGTATCTTGATTGCATCTAGCGAAGTTTTATCTGAAGACGAATTTTCTTGAAGATTACCTAGCTCAGATTGTAAATCTTTAATTTTTTTATTTAATTCGTCTAGTCTGTTATCATTATGATTTATCATAGTACTTTCTTTGTTAACTTTGTTTATATCATATTTGTTGACTTGAGATACTTTATATCTTTTAATTTTTCTCTTAATTCTAGTTAATTTTCTATTAAGCTTTTTTCTCAAAAACTTACTGTCCTCAGGTGAGGACTTTACAGTTTTAATATTCTTTAATATTTTTTCTTTAGGTAAATTAAAGTTAGTTTCTATTTCCTGAGTGGGTAAAATTTTATCCTGGATAACAATTCTTTCCAAAAACTGATTATTGTCATTTTTTAAATTGAAATTTGTTTCATTGCGGCTAAATCCTGACTTAATTTTTATTTTAATTTTATTTAGATTTTTGATTAGAGCATCTTTATTGGTAACAGTCTTTTTGATTGGAATAATAAATTGACTGATAAAAGCTTTTTTTAGATTTCGAATCATTAATCAAAAAATATAACTTCAATCTGTAGTTGTCAAATTGACATTATTAATCTGCTCGATATTTAAGAATTGCATAGATAGTTTTAAACATAATTATAAAGTCCAAAGCTATAGACCAATTTTTTAAATACCAAATATCGTACTCAAGTCTTTTTTTCATTAACTCATCGTTAGGAGTGGCGCCTCTAAATCCGTGCACTTGAGCCCAACCAGTAATGCCAGGATTACATTTATGTCTTGTTAAAAAATTTTGAATGATATTTGAGTATTGCTTACTATGTTCTGTCATATGTGGTCTTGGGCCTACGATTGACATATCACCTTTAATAACATTAAATATTTGTGGCAGTTCATCAATACTTAATCTTCTAATAAATTTTCCAAAAAAAAGTAATCTTGGATCATTATGTAGTACTTGTTTTGTTTTATCAAACTTATCTTTTTTTAATGTTCTTAATTTATAAATTTTAAATTTTCTTCCATCCCAACCAGTTCTAGTTTGAGAAAATATAAACGGAAAACCATCTTCAAAAATTATTAACAAAGTGCTTATTATCAAAATTGGTAAAGTAATCAAAAGTATTAAAACTGAAAATATTTTATCTATAACAAATTTCATTAGTAATGGTGTTCCTGTAAATCTTGAATTATTAAGTGAAAAAAATAAATAATTTTTTCTTCTCTCACTTGCAGATGTAATGTTAAATTTACTAGTAAATTTATTTATTAAATCTTTGTCAAAGTCTTTTAAAAATAATTTAATATCAAAAGGGTATTTTAAAAGTTCTTCGATTTTAATTTGAGATTCATTGTTAAATTCTTTTTCAATTTCAAGCCATATTTGTCCAATGTAATGATAGTTTAGTATATCATAAAAATTCTTGTCAAATTTAAAAACTGGAATTTTTAATTCATTGAAATAATCTCTTTCAACATTATCGGTAATAATACAACATTTTATTAATGATTTTTTTTTCTTATTTTTGTAAATTTCTATAAAGTTTTTAATAGTATTATATTTAGCTATTAAAATAATATTTCTTTGAATAATGTTATTAATTATTAGATATTTATAAATCTTATTACTAATTATTTTAAATAAAAATAAACATACCATCGTAAATATTAAGGAATTAAAAAACCATAAAAAATTCAATTGTATTTTTGAATTAATTGTAAAAAAACAGATCCCAATAAAAAAACATGCTAAAAATATCTTTAACTCATAAAATAAAAAAAAATATAGCGTTTTCACATAATTTTTGTATTTTTTTACAAAAGCAAAACCTAATACATGAGATAAAGAAACTATTATTGTAAAATAAAAATAATCTGAATTAATAAATAACTTAAAACTTAATAAGTCATAAATTATATGTTCGTTTAATATTGAAGAAACATACAATGTTAAAAAAATAATAATTGATTGTATAAAATAGTTTATAGAAATAAATATTTCATCATCTCTTTGAAAGAGCTTTTCTAAATTAATCATAGCAAATAACTAGTAAGTTTTATCTTCGCCAGAGTAGTAATAATTTTGCTGATAATAATAGCCATAGTAACTATGTTTTGATGTATCTAAGTCATTAAGAATAAAACTATCGATTTTTTTATTAATATTCTTCAATTTTTTAACTCCTGACATTAATGATAAAATTCCTGTCACATTGGATCTTGTTACATAGAATATATAATCTACTGCTTGAGCAATCACCATCGTATCTGACACTGGCAGAACTGGAGGGCTATCTATAATTACATAATCATATTTCTTATTTAATAATTGAAAAAATTTTTTTAATTTAGGGACATTAACAATATCTGATAAGTCTGTTCTTTTTTTTCCAGATCCTATAAATTCTAATTTTGTTCCAGGTACAGTTTGGATTGTTTCCGAAAAATTACTTTCATTTGTTAAAATTTCACTCAAACCTTGTTTTTTTTCATCAAACTCATAGTAGCTATTAGCAACTGAAGGTCTTCTTATATCAGCTTCAATAAGTAATACTTTGTAATTTTTTTGAAGTGATAAAGCTAAATTAAATGCAACAGTTGTCTTTCCTTCTGATGGACTGCTGGATGTGACTAAATAAGTTTTATTTAAATCAAACTTTGATTCCATAACAGTTCTACCATTTCTTATTGACTCTGCAAAAGCTGACTCGTTGTCTTCAATATACATCTGCATCATGTGAAAACCTTTACGTGCAATATTAACTTTAGGAAGATTTGTTAATATCAATGTATCAAACATTTCTAGTGAGGTTGGATCCTTTACAGTTGAACTATTTAGGTCTCTATAGAACAAATAAAAATAAACACTAATTGATGAAAACAAAAAGGCTAATATACAATTTTTTTTAATATTTGGGGATACAGGATTATTAGAAGCTATAGGATCTTCGATAATTTTTACATTTGAAACTTGCAAATTTTGTGCCTCGTTAGTTTCTTTTACTCTTTGAAGAAATGTTTCGTATAATTTTCTGCTACTGTTTACCTCTCTTGAATACTTTAACATCCCAGACTCTTTTTCTTCTAATTCACGCAGTTCCTTTGTGGCAGTTTCTAATGTATTTTTGTTTATATCTATAGAGTTTTTCAAATTAGTTAATTCGAAAGTCTTTTTTTCTATATTTTGATTTATGATATTTACCAATTGAACTTCATAGGAAGATATTGTTTCTAGTGCTTTAATAACTTTTGGATGTTCACTGGTATAAATTAATCTTAAAGATTCTAAATTATTTTTTGATCCAAGCAGACTTTCGTAAATGTTTTTAATTTCAGGCCTTGTCATCAGGTCTTTAATAGAAGTTAATTGATTAACATCGCCTTTGGCTAACTTTATTGCTAACAAATCAGATTGATACTTGCTAACCTGCTCTTGTAAATTTAATATACTTTGTGAAATTGATTCAATTTGATTGATTTTTAATTGTTTAACATCCCCAGTGTCGACTAAATTATTATCTTCTTTATATTTAGCCAAATTTTCTTCAGCTATTTCCATTTGTTTAGTTAACTCTTTAAGTCTGTCTGATATTTTTTCATTTGCATAGGACGTTATTATTATTTTTGAATCTATCTCATACCTTTGATAAGAGCTTATGATATTTTTTAAAGCTAGCTGAGCAATTTTTGGACTGGATGAAATAAACGCAAACTCCAATACATCACTTCTAGGAATATTCCTTACACTAAAGTTTGATTTTAAATAGTTTTTTAATGCTTCTTTATCAATATCGCCTTTTTTAATAAATATTCTTTTAAAAAAGTTAGGTTTCAATCCTCTAAATAATTCTCTAAACTGTAAAAACTGTTCTTGATCATTAACAATATAATCTAAAACATCATCACTATTTAATATTGCTATTTGATTATTTATACGGCTAGCTTGATCATCTAAAGAATAAACCTCTTCAATATTAACTATTTTTTTACTTTCGTCAGCTTCTATCACTATAGTAGCGACACTTTTATATTTTTTTTCAATATTTAAGGAAATTAAAAGAACTAACAAAGTAATTAAAAAAGAAATAAAAAAAATAGGTTTTATATATTTTAAAAATACTACCCAATAATATTTTAGCTCTAAATTTTCTGCAATTTTAGTGATCGTACTAAAGAAATTTTTTTCCATATTGATTGATATAATTATATTTATTTGATTTTGATGTGTTTGCAATTAAGTATTAATAATTAAGGTAACTGATAATAGTAACTGAATATGTAAAAAATGAGCTCTACTAAAGAAAAATTAGATCTGACAGTAATCATAATAACTTACAATGAGGAAAAAAATATTAAAAAATGTATCGATTCTATTAAAGGATTCGTTAAAGACATTTTTGTTTTAGACAGTGATTCTTCAGATACTACTCAAAAAATTTTAATAAAAAATAATATAAGATTTAAATCCAAAAAATTTTTTAATTATTCTAATCAATTTAATACAGCGATTAAATTAGCTAATGCAAAAACTACATGGTTGATGAGATTGGATGCTGATGAAGTTGTTGAAAAAAATTTTTTTAAATTATTAAAATCTAAAATTAATAAATTGCATAACAATATTGATGGAGTTTATATAAACCGAAGGTATATTTTTTTTGGAAAAGAGATCAAAAATGGTGGTGTTTTCCCCCATAAAACTTTAAGAATTTGGAAAAATGGTAAAGGAAAATGCAATAATGAACTTATGGATGAAAAAATTATTACTAAATCTAATCAAACTTTCATGAATTTAAATATTATTGATGATAATAAAAATCCATTTTATTTATGGAAAATTAAACACATAAGATACGCAAAATTTGAGGCAATGAAATATTTAAATAGATCCAAAGTAATAAAAAAGAATGACCCCATAATTGAAAATATTAATTTTAGAAGATTCAAAATTTATTATAACATGCCGATTTTTTTAAGAGCGGTATTACTATTTTTATATCGATATATTTTTAAATTTGGTTTTTTAGATGGACTTGCGGGATTAAGATATTGTTTTTGGCAAACTTTATGGTTTAGGTTATTGGTTGATATAAATATTTTTAAATTAAAAAAAAATAATAAATCTAAATATAGAGTGTGAAAATTAAAAAAAAGATAAAGATTTTAAGTATTATTGATAGTTTAAATCTAAAGGATGGTGGACCTTCACACAGTCTGATTGATATGGCATTAGCTAATAACGCGGATGGATTGATACATGACATAATGTATCTTGGGTCGAAACAAAAAATTAAATCACAAGATAAAATTTTTATAAAAACTCTTGATGATAGCAAATTAAAATATGGTTTTAGTTTAAGATTAATTTTTTGGCTTTTAAAAAATAAAAACAATTATGATTTATTTATTATCCACGGTATTTGGCAATTTATTACTTTAATTTCTAGAATAATTATACCTAATAAGTATCTTGTATTCACACATGGAATGCTTGATCCTTATTTTGGAAATGAAAAAGTAAAAACTATTAAAAAAAAAATTTATTGGAATTTAATTGAAAAAAAAAATCACGAAAAAGCAAAATTTGTATTATCAAATTCAAATAAAGAATTTCATCAGTTAAAAAATACATTTGTAAACACGAACAAAATAAAATTTAAAAAAGTGAATTATGGACTTTATCCTAAAAAAATAAATTTTAAAATTTGTGAAAAAAAATTTGATAAAAAATTTAAATTTATAAACAATAAAAAATTTATACTCTATATTGGTCGAATACATCCAAAAAAAGGCTGCCTAATGATGGTAAAAGCTTTTGCAAAAATTAAAGATAGTAATTTTTTATTACTATTGGCAGGTGATATGAATAATCATTACGCTAAAAACATTTTTGAATTTGTAAAAAGAGAAAAATTACAAAATAAAATTTATTTTATTAATTTTATTAAAGACCAAATTAAGTGGGGAGCTATCAGAAAAGCAATGTTTACAATTTTGCCTTCACATGGAGAAAATTTTGGGGTATCTGTTGTTGAAAGTTTATATGCTGGAACACCGGTAATATGTTCTAACAAAGTTGGCATTGCAAAAATTGTTAAAAAAGACCAAGCAGGTATAATAGTTTCTGACAATATAAATTCTATAAAAAGTGGTTTGATAAAAATTTCAAATTTACATAAAAAAAAAATTAAGAACTTTTCTGAAAATTCTTTAAATTCTTTTAACAAAAATTTTAATTTAAAAATAAATAACTCATTTAGTAATTGGTTAAAAACAATAACATGAAAATTCTTTATATATTACCGCATCCAATACAATATCAAACTCCTCTAATAAATTATTTGTCAGCAAATGGAATAGACATAATTGTTGGATATAAAAGTAATATTTCTAGTAAAAGCTTTTATGATGATGGATTTCAAAAAAAAATAAAATGGGGAAAAAATATTTTAAAAGGACATGATTATTTTTTTAATAAAGACTCAAAAAATATATTTTCATCTATTTTTGATCAAAAAATAATAAAAATAATTTTATCAGATAAAGAAATTAAATTCATTTGGGTTCATGGGTCAAAAAATATATTTAATATTTTAATAATATTGATTTCAAAATTACTAAATAAAAAAGTTTTTTTAAGAGAAGAAAATACTTTGGAAAGTAAAAAAAGAAATTTTATAAATATATTTTTAAACAAAATTTTTTATTTCTTGATAAATCAATTTATTGATCAATACTTAGCGATTGGAAAAAAAAACTATAAATATTATATTTTTAATAATATTAATAAAAAAAAGATAAGATTTGTACCTTACGTTGTAGATAATAATTTTTTTTCATCTGATAATTTTATTAAAAAAACTTATAAAAAAATTAATTTTTTATTTGTTGGTAAATTTCATAAGAATAAAGGCATTAGCATGCTTTTAGAAGCTTTTAAGGAAATTAGCTCTAAAAATAGAAAAATATTAAATAAAATCAAATTAAAATTAGTTGGTCATGGTATTTTGTTTAATGAAATAAAAAAATATATTTTAAATGAAAAGCTTAAATTTATTAAACTTACAAATTTTCAATCTCAAAAAAAACTTAAATATATATATCAAAAAACAGATATTTTAATTCTACCCTCTATATATGAACCATGGGGTTTAGTAATTAATGAAGCTTTAAACGCGGGTAATGCTATTATTTGCTCAGATAGAGTTGGTGCTGTTGGAGATTTAGTAATTAATAACAAAAATGGTTTCATATTTAAATCTAACGATAAGAAAAGTTTAATAGAATCTATTGCTAGATATTTAAAAAATGAAAAAATGATTAATTCTCACAAAAAAAGAGGTAAGCAAATAATAAATAAATATAATTTTAAAATATGTTGTGAAAATATAAAAAAAATTACAACTAAATTAAAATGAAAATCTTATTCATTGGCAATAGAGAGAAACATGGCTACTCCTTCTATCAATACAAAATTTTAAAAAAAATTTACAAAACTGTAGAAATTTTAGAAATAAAAAATCTAAATAAAACTTTATCTTTTATAAATTCAATAATTTGGAAATACAATAATTCAATATTTGATCATATGATTATGTTGAAATTAAAATCTACAATTAAAAAAAATTATGATTTAATTTATGTACATAATGAAAGTTTGTTAGGTAATAAATCTATTATTTTTCTAAAAACTAAAGCTAAAAAAATTTTTTATTATTGTCCTGACAATCCGTTTGTTGCAAGAGATAATAAAAGATGGGAATTAATTAAAAATAATTTTAATTTATTCGATTTAATAATTTTTATGCAAAAAAATAGGTTTAGATATGCAAAAAAATTAGGTTTAAATAAAACCATATGGATTCCACCGACTTTTAAAATAAAAGAACAAAAAAGACTTAAAAACAATTATCAAGATTATAAAAAATACAGTTCAGATGTTGTTTTGATAGCAACCTGTTTTCCTGAAAGAGAAAAGTTAATTGAAAAACTTATAAAGGAAAAGATCAATATTAAAATTTATGGTGATAGATGGAATAAATCCAATTTATTTGGAAAATATAAAAATTATTTTGGTTCAAAAATTTCTAATGACTTACTCTATGTTAAATTAATTCAGTATTCCAAAATTGCTATATGTCTTCCATCATATGAAAATGATGATGATATTACCAATAGATCACTAGAGATACCTTATATTGGAACTTTTTTGCTAGCAAAAAAAACTAAAACCCATCAAGAAACTTTTGTTAACAACAAGGAAGCAGTATTATTTAATAATTTTAATGATTGTGTGAAAAAAATTAATTATTTTTTAAGAAATAAAAAACAAAGAATCCAAATAGCAAAAAATGGACAAAAAAAAATTCTTCAAAATAAAAAATATTTTTCTTTTGAGGAAAATATTAAAAAAATAATTTCAAATTATTTAATTTGATTTTATAAATTTATTATAAATTACATTTGTTAAATAATAGAATATTATACCTTGTGGAATAATTCTAATCATTGTCCCGAGCATATCTGATACACTTCCAGAAGAAATTAAATTTATTAAACTCCCTGAGGTTGTATACAAAAGAATAAACAATATTATTAAATATTTATCCTTAATTTTAAAAGAATCTAAAATGGAATAACAAATTAAAACACTTAAAATGAATATTATAGAAATAAAAATATTTTGATAAATCAGCAATATACCAAAAGATATTCCATTACTTTTGCCCCCCTCAAAAAATTTATCAACCTCTTTATAAATTTTTGAAGTTATCGTAAATTCTAGATATTTATTTTTATCAAAATTATTACTAAAAATTTTTATAATTGGATTAGGAATTAATGCGATAATTTGATTTAACTCATAATCAAGAATATTATTAATTTGTATTTGATTTAAATATTTTTTTGCGTAAAGCACATTGTCAGTAGCTTTTATAATATTCATTCTGTTGAGAATATCGAGACTGTAATAATCTTCTCCAAATATTTTTGTATTTTCTTCGATATTAGTATTTCTAATTTTATTATCTCTAAATGTGCTAAAATGATTTTTTATATTTTCTATTGGGTTAGTTATGTCTCGTGATCCCCTGACTTCTAAATAAGTATTTGAAAATTTATCAATTGTATTTCCTAAAAAAATCATAAATAGAAAAACAAAAAATAATTTATTAAATCTAAGAATTTTGATTTCTATATTGCCAATTAGTAATAAAAAGAAATAAATTAAAATACCTACAAAAATTATATCAAAAAATGCAGAACGTGCATTTAATCCAAGAGATATATAAATTACTAATATAAATGAAATTAGTATATAAAATTTATCTCTATTAGTTAATTCATAATTATACAACTTAGTTGTATAAAAAATTATGAACGGACAAATAAAAAAAATATTAGTACCATTTAAAATATCTCCAACAATATTAGGACCAAAACTATTTGAATTATAAATAATCTTACCAAAAAAAGTAACTGATACCGTTGCTAAAAATAATGAGCTCAATCCTAAAAAAAAAATAAAATTTTTATCATCAGTTTTATCTATATTTAATTTTAGAAAAATATTTTGAAGCAAAACTTTTAACTTATTAAAAAAATTTGAATTCTTATAAATGATGTGGAGAAATACAAGCAGCAAATTAAATAGAAATAAATATAAATAGGTAAAATTAGAATCATACAAATTTACATCGATTGGTTCTAAAAATATTGACTTCAAAAATATAGCACTGCAATTACTATACATATTGGTAAATATTAAAGAAAAAATAGAAATTGGATAATTTTTGAGATTATTTTCATTAAAGCAATAAATATAAATAATAATATTTGAGAGGGTTAAATAAACTAAGCTCAATATATGGTCATAGTTATTTATTACGATAAGTTGAACTATAATTGAAATAGTTAATAGGAAAAAAAAAATAAATTTAATTTTTTTTAAATTATTTGATAAATATAAATTTTCTCTCATTTATATCCAATTACAGATGTTATAAATCGATTTTTGCCAATCATTTTCTTTTGGTAAATTAATTTTACTATTTGAATTAAACCTATATACATTTTTGTTATTAATTAAAATTTCAAATTTATTGTAAAAATCAGCAAAATTATTTTTACAAATAAAAATATTTTGATTTTTTTTTAATAATTCACTTATCCGCGATTCTTTATTAATTATTAATTTATTTGAAAAAGAAATTGCTTCTAAAGCTGGTAAACCATATCCTTGGACAGCTGGTATTAAAAATACATGATTTTTTTTAAGGAAGTTTTGTTTTGATTTTTCACTTATAAAACCCTTAAATTTAATATTTTTTTCAAGACTTTTATTTTTAATTAATTTTTTTAAATATAACTCGTTAGGTCCTGTTCCTATTATCGAACAGTCAATATTTTTAAAATTTTTAGCATTTTTAAGTTTATATTTTTCAATAGCTCTGATTATCCATTCAATATTTTTTGACTTTTCAAGTCTAGAAATAGACAATAATCTAATCATTTTGTTGGGTTTTTGGTAAGAAGTAAAAATTTTATTTTTTAAACCTGGGTAAAAAAAAATAAAATTACAATTAAAATAATTTTTTAACTCTATCGCATTACGTTTTGTTTGAGTAATTCGATGTTTAGCTAAATTTATCGACTTAAAATCAATATAATTAGCTATTTTTTTTCTTATATATTTGAAAAATGATCTATTAGAATTTTGTCGGGCGGAAGATAATAATGATGGTGGATCATCAATAAATACTGCATAGTTTTTTAATTGAGCAAGATAAGCAAAAAAGCTGGCTTTATATCCCCACATTAAAGGATAACCTTTTACTAAATTTTTTTTAAAAAAATTTCTTAATGTAAAAATTTTATCTAAATAATGTTTAGGATTTAATTTAACAATATCTATCTTTGAATTAAATTTTTTTAAATTTATTTTATCATAGAAACACACAAGTGATAAATCTATTCCATCTGCAAGAGTACAGATTAATTTTTCAATACCTCCAAATGTATTTATATAAGGATAAAAAATTATAATTTTTTTTTTCATTGATTAAGATATCTATCTTTTCTTATAAACCAAAAATTACAAATATATTTTTTTCTTTTATAAAAAAATCTAAAATCATCAATTCTGCTCTCTTTCTGCAAATCGTTAATTTTCTGATTTTTTTTTAAAAAAACTTTTAAATCTTGAAAATTAATTTTTTTAAGATTCGCAATTTTACTGACATAATAAACTTCATAATTAAAATCAGACAAAAATTTAAAAGTATTAATAAAATTTTTAGAATGTCGATGTTCAATTTCAATTAATAAGATTGGAAAATTTTTTATAATTGTTTGTTTTAATCCTTTTAATACTTCTAATTCAAATCCTTCAACATCAATTTTAATAAAGTCTATTTTTTTTTCCTTTGACAGTAAATCATCTCCCCTTTTTACTTTGACGTTTTGAGTAATAGAGTCTTTAAATTTTTTAATTAACGAACTTTGGTTATACGCAAAAGCAACAACTTCATTCCTGTTATTTCTGTACAGTGGTGTGTTAATTTTTAGCGATTTAGATTTATTCCCTAATGCAATATTTTTAATTAAAAATTTATTTGAATTAAATAATTTAATTAATAACTCATAGCTTTCTTTGATAGGTTCAAAACAATAAATTTTTTTTGCTTTTGTTTTAAGAAAATTAACATATTCACCTTTATTAGTGCCAATATCAACATAAGTATTAATTTTTAATCTTTCTAAAATTGAAAAATCAATTTCATAATAGTTTCTTCTTAAAGAAAAAAAAAATTTATAAAAAAGATATTGAAACCAAAAGTTATTTTTTACTTTAAATTTTAACCGATTAATAAAATACATAATTAAGATCTTTAGAAATAAATTTACATTTATAACCCAAGCTAAATATCATTTTTTTAATTATTTTAATATTTTTGCTATTAGACTCTA
>Ga0233450_10001877_pt1 | contig 21255 bp, 28 predicted proteins | sample 011ome_30_FD_189956 | JGI IMG/M metagenome (GOLD analysis project Ga0233450, IMG submission 189956) | Coastal salt marsh microbial communities from the Groves Creek Marsh, Skidaway Island, Georgia - 011501CT (spades assembly) | ecosystem: Environmental > Aquatic > Marine > Intertidal zone >... | reverse complement strand
GAGAGCAATTCAGATGAGGGACTGGAGCAAGGTTAAAGTATTTTTTCTGCTGATATTACTAATCGGAACAGTTCTCCATTTTTTAGTAAATCTCTTACATTTTTCCCTATATCAGAAACAGGTCATTGGAGATTATTCTTCTGCTCTGTTTTTGATTTCTTTGTTTTTCATCGTTTTTGCAACAGTCGTATTCTGTAAAAAACTTTCTGGTTTTTTTAAGCGTGCATCCATTGCTGTTGTTATTTCACTGCTTCAGATCTTCTTATTCATTTTGACTTTTTTGCCATTCTCTATTTTGGATGGAATGAATGAATTTTTCACACCTGAATTTATACGAGGTGATCAAAAATTTGGGCAAATTGTTGAAGCAAGGTTTGCCGATAAATACGGTATCGATATAAGTGATGCGGGGGTTGTTTCTCATTCTTCTTATTGGAGGATTGGAGAAGAATTTGGTTACGACCTGATAATCCGTATCCAAGATGAAGTATCAAGTGATTATGCCCCTAAAGGAAGCAACTTCAGTCTGCTTAATACCAATAAGGACAACACGCCGTTTAGATTCAGCAACCTTCAATTTATTTGTAAAAATACGATGGGTAGCGATTTGAAAATTGCTGATGACAAGATCTTTGCTTTGTTGTGCTCTGACGAAGGATATCCTGACGATACTCTCATTGCTGAGGGAAGGGTGCGTGAAGATTGGACTGTCACTAGTGTATTTTTCCCATCTCAAGGAATATTGTGGATAACAGAAATTGAATGGTAAAATTTCCAGACTTGGTTTGTCTTTTAACCACATGAAATTTATGCAAAAATTTTAAAATTTCTGGCGAAAGTTTATAGGAAACCTAGTGGGTTACCGTGGAATAGTTTCAAGCGATAAACTTTATTGAGATAAAGTTCTTAGTTATTTTTTTTCCATTCCAAATAAGCTTTTTCAATCATTTCTTCAGACTCTTTCTTCCCCATAAATCGAAAGAAAATCATTTTTCCAGGTTTTTTATAAGATTCAAACCATTTTTTTATAATTTCTATGACTGCTGGCCTATCAAGCATTAAATCTTCAATCGAATCATATTTTGAAAATATATCATTGGGGTCTATCGCAATTAATTTTACATCGACCTCTTTTTTGTCTTCAAAATACATACCGCCAATTATTTTACGACTAACAACTTGACCTCTATTCACAGCAGTCTCAAGATCAATAACATCGATAGGATCTTCATCGCCACCAACTGTTTGAGGAATAAAACCGTAATTACCTGGGTAGCTTAAAAAATTAACAATTCTTTTTTTTCCTTTTTTTTCTTCCCATTCCAGTATGCCATCTTTATTAACTTCCCATTTTTGTCTTGTACCAGCCGGAATTTCGACATAAAAATTGTATGATCCATCTGAGTTTTTGTAATTATTGGAGTCAACCGGATTGGCAAGAATGCTAAGTGGTAATAAAAGAAAGATAAGAAGAAATTTAGTCATACTGAAGAGTCCTAGTGGATGAAGATGGATCGATTGTATTAAGCAATTATGAAAAATTTATTACAAAAGATGAAATTGTTTTTAAATAAAAGGGATGATTTGGCATTAAGCCACAAAATATCTAAATTGAGAGGGGAACTTGTAATAATACACGAAAATTTCTACATTTAGTTTATTTTTAAAAAAAAACTCTATATATTGTGTTTTTTTAAAAAAACAGGTGTAGACTTTTTACAAGTTTAAAGAGCAGAAAGTTTAAACTTTTTTATATTACAACAGGAGAAAGATATGGATGTACTAGCAACCGTAAGAAAGTGGGCTGGTGGATTATCAGAAACCATTGTTAGCCTGCTAGCATTATCAATTGTTCTAGAAATATTAATGGGGGGTGCAGCTGTCCCATTTTTTGGAACACCTAATGTAATCGGCACTGTTACTGAATTAATAAATAGTCTAGGCAGTCAAGGCATTGTTGGTCTTGTCGCTGTTTGGGTTCTTTATTCAATTTGGAAAGCTAGGAAGTAGTATAGAAATTGTTTAAGTTTCCATAGTTTAAAGGGCCCTTTTGGGCCCTTTTTTAAAAGAGGTTTATTAAATGAATTATTTAAAATTAATCCATAGTTGGGCTGTTCATTTAACTGAAGCACTTTTAAGTTTAATTGTTTTATTTGTTTTGGTTGAGCTTTTGTTAGGACAACCTAAAATTCCATTTATTGGTAATCTCAATTTAGTTGAGGTGCTCACAAAAATATTTAGTAATATCGCAAGTGCCGGTGCAGCTGGCATAGTTTTTGTTTGGATTTTGTATTCAATTTATTCCAAAAAAAACTAAACTAAATAAAATTTTATCTATCCAAAGTCCTTATTTATAAGTACACTTAGCAATAGTATTCAGTTTTAGAATACGCATCGTTGACTGTATTTGTAATAAGTGGCTAAATTTTTGCACTGGGAGGGATGCAGATTCTCCATTTCAATTATTTTGCCTTTTCATTTAATGAAAATGTATTAATGCAATTTTTAAAGAGACGGGAGTTTAAAAAAGGTATTAATATGGAACAGGAGAAACAATGGAAGTTACAGATTATAATTTAGTCTATAATTCACTGTCTTTCGCTATTGCTACCTTTGGTGCAGGAACAGTGTTCTTTTTTGCTCAGCGTTCTCAAGTCGCTCCAGCATACAAAACTGCTTTAACTTTATCTGGTCTAGTTTGTTTAATCGCTTTTTACCACTACTTAAGAATGTTCGAAAGCTTCAATGACGCTTACGTACTTTCTAATGGAGCGGTTGAGGCAACCGGAGCGCAATTTAATGATGCATATCGTTATGTTGATTGGCTCTTAACAGTACCGCTTCTATTACTTGAACTTGTATTAGTTATGAGATTAAGTAAAGACGAAACATATTCAAGAGGTACAAAACTAGCTTTTGCAGCAGCCTTAATGGTTGTGCTTGGTTACCCAGGTGAGATTTCTGCAGATGCAGGTACTCGTTGGGTTTGGTGGATTGCAGCTATGATTCCATTCTTGTATATTGTACGAGACTTGGTTTCTGGTTTGGGTGCATCTATTCCAAAACAACCAAAAGCAGTTCAAGGTCTTGTAGGTGGCGCTAGAACTCTTACAATTCTCTCATGGTGTTTTTATCCAGTAGTGTTTATCCTGCCAATGTTAGGTGTTGGTGGAATGGTTGCAGGTGAAATTAATGCCGCCGTTCAGGTAGGTTATACAATTGCTGACGTAGTAGCTAAGGCAGTATTTGGTGTCATGATTTACATGATCGCACAACGTAAATCTGATGCTGGTGCTTAGTTACTAATAAAGTAAAGCTTTAATAACTTGAGAATAAACGCGCCAGAAATGGCGCGTTTTTTTTTAATATATGAAACTAAGTCAAATAGGATATTCTGAATTTTTTATGCCGCCTGAGGCGGATGAGTTTTTATATCAAGTAAAAAATGAGTTTGCTGCTAGCTTATTGGTCGATGATAGTTTTCTATCGCAATGGCTTAAACACCATGGGGAATCACAAGGCAAATGGATACGCGCAAGACTAGCCTTATCTTCAGGAGCCTTATTAGGGCTATCAGCACAAACCTATATTAAATGGGCAGTAGTATGTGAACTAATTCACAGCGCTTCGTTATTGCATGATGATATTTGCGACAATGATGCGTTAAGAAGAGGAAGGATTACAGTATGGAAAGAGTTTGGCATTCCAGCAGCAATATGTACGGGAGATTTTTTAATTGCGGAATCATTTAGAAAATTAACAGAAATTGAACAAGGCTGGCATCAAACTATTTTATTAAAATTACTTTCATGCTCTGTGAAAGATATTATTTTTGGTCAATCCTTCGATGTTAGTGTGGACTCGAAAAGAATTTCATGGTCAGAGTATAAAAAAATTGCGATTAATAAGACAGCGCCATTAATTTTGCTGCCAATGATGGGTATGTTTAAGTGTAAAGAATATGTTGGAGATGAATGCGAGGCACTAGAGGAGATAGCAAATCAATTTGGTTTAGCTTATCAATGGTTAAATGATATTGAAAATATCATTGGTATTGAACAAGAAGAGTATTCGGATCTATTAAAAAATCATCCTAATGCAGTGTTGATTAGAATGTATGAAGATTCTAAATTACAGAAAAAGTCGAATGAGGATTTAAAAAAACTAATTAACCAACAAGTCATATTAGAAAACTTAAAAGAAGTAAATTTACTGCTTGGCAAGCTAATGTTAAAGGTTCATCGATTACCTATAGTGATTCAACCAATCATCGTAACTATTAAGAATGAACTAACAAACCGAATAAAAAAATATGAAAAAAATTAGTGTTCTTGGCGGTGGATTTGGTGGAATAGCGGCTGCAATAAGAATGCGTGCTAGAGGAAACGAGGTAACTCTGTTCGAGAGACTTGGTGCATTGGGTGGCAGAGCACAGGTTTTTGAAAAAGGTGGGTACCGTCATGATGCAGGACCAACCGTCATAACTGCGCCAAATCTTTTTTATGAATTATTTGAATTGTTAGGTGAAAATCTTGAAGACCATTTAGAGTTTAAGCCATTAGATCCATGGTATCGATTTTATTTTTCTACAGATCAATTAGTTTTTGATTATGGCCCTAATCAAGAAAAAATGTTAGATCAGATAAAGTTGCTTTCGCCAAAAGATGTTGATGGCTATTTAAACATGTTAAAAGCATCAAAAGATATATTTGCGCTTGGTTATGAAAAACTCGCGAGCCAACCTTTTGGGAAATTAAAAACGATGCTTAAATATGCGCCAGATATTATTCGCATGAAGGGTTATCGTTCAGTTTATAGTTTTGTATCCAGTTATATTAAGCATCCTCACCTTAGACAAGCTTTTTCAATTCAGCCATTACTGGTGGGTGGCAACCCTTTTTCAACTTCGTCAATTTATTCATTAATTCATGCCTTGGAACAAAAGTGGGGTATCTATTTTTGTATGGGGGGAACAGGGAAGTTAGTTGATGAGTTAGAAAAATTGATGTTACGACATGACATCACTATTAATTTTCATTATGATGCTGAACAAATTTACGTCAAGAATTCACAAGTGATAGGTATTAATTTTACAAATGGAAAACAAGCTAATTTCGATAAACTAATTTGTAATGCAGACCCCATTCAAATCTCATCGGAACTTTTAGGTAGAGAAAAAATTTCTTTGCATAATTCATTTATAAAAAAATTCTCAAAACACTCGATGGGTTTATTTGTAATATTTTTTGGTTCAAAAGTTAAATATGAAAATATAGCTCATCACACTATTTGGATGGGCCCAAGATATAAAGAATTATTAAAAGATATCTTTGATGATCACAAATTAGCAGAGGATTTTTCCATTTATCTACATCGCCCAACGTGCACTGATGAATCCTTTGCGCCACCTAAAGGGGACAGCTTTTATGCGTTAGTTCCTGTACCAAACTTAAAAGGCGGCCATAATTGGAGTGATATAAAAGATGAATTTACATCAGAGGTAATGCTAGCCCTTGATAATACAATTTTACCTGGGATTAATACTAATAGTGAAAACGTCTTTTCAATGACACCAATAGATTTCAAAGAAAACTATCGAACACCTCATGGCTCAGGGTTTTCTATTGCACCATTGCTTAGTCAATCCGCCTGGTTTAGAACACATAATCAAGATGATTTGTATGATAATTTGTTTTATGTCGGCGCTGGAACTCATCCTGGAGCAGGTTTGCCCGGTGTGATTAATTCGGCAAAAGTAGTGGAGAGGATTATTTACCCATGAGCTCACATGCAGCATCAATGAGAAGGCATGGTAAAACTTTTTTTTGGGCATCTCAATTTTTAGAGAAAGAAATAGCAAACCGTTATTATGCAGTCTATCAATTTTGTAGAAATATCGATGATATAGTTGACGAAAAAAAAGATAAAAAAGAACTCAAAAATATTATTCATCATTGGAATACAAATCAGCATCATAAAGTTTTTAATCCCTTTAAAACCCTGCTACCTAAATTACAGCCAAAAGAATATTTAATAACAGAGTTTTTTCAAGGTCAGTCATTTGACATCAATCCCAGACAGCCCAAAAGTCTAAATGAACTCATCATTTACTGTTACCGTGTTGCAGGTGTTGTTGGCTTAATGTTATGTGATGTGATGGAATTAAAAAGAAAAGAGTTAAGGTTTTATGCAATTGACTTGGGTATTGCAATGCAATTAACGAATATTGCGCGAGATGTTTATGAAGATGCAGCCAATGGACGGCTTTATATTCCCCAAACCATGATAGGTAAAATACGGCCATCAGAACTTATAGATGCTTCTTCAAAACATAAAAAAATCATCAATGCTGCTCGTAACAAACTAATCGATTTGGCTGATCATTATTATAGTAGTGCTAGTATTGGAATTAATTTTTTACCAAAAAAAACAAAAAGAACTATTTTGATTGCTGCTAACTTATATCAAGAAATTGGTTTAAAGATTAAAAATAATGATATTTCGTATGATGAAGGTAGGGTATTTTTAACAAAATTTGAAAAATTTGCTAAAACTATAAGAATATTAATGAGGAATAAAAAAAGAAATTTTACTGTTCCAAAGCATAATTATTTATTGCATAAATCAATACAAAAATTACCAGAAGCAAACCAGGCATGAAGAATGTTTATGACATTATTTTTATTGGTGGCGGATTATCATCCTTAATGTTTTTAAGTCAGTACACTCAAAAAAACCCTAAAGAAAAAATTCTTGTGCTGGAAAAAAATAAATCTATACGAGATGACCAAACTTTTTGTGCATGGGCAGGACCTAGCATAGTAGATATTGCTCAAACATTTAATTTAAAACCTAAAAAAAAATGGCACAAAATTCAATTAGCAGATAATACGAATTTTATTTTAAAAGATTTACAGCCATATCAATATGTGGCATTTGATGGCAATAAGACTCTTAAAAAATTGCTTTCAAGTTGTAAAAACATTACCTATAAAAGCAATATCACTGTTAAACAAATACAACATGACGATGTATTTACCATCAAAACTGATAAGGAAGACGAATTTTACTCTTTGTATCTTTTTGATAGTAGACCACCAAAGGATAGTCAATCATACAAATATAAAGAATCTTTAAGCCAAGCATTTATCGGAAGTGAGATTATGTTACCAAATAATTCATTTGATGAGACTACTGTAACCCTAATGGATTTCCAAAAAAATAAAGATGAAATTATTTTCACCTATGTTCTACCCTTTTCAAAAAAAAGAGCACTTGTCGAAACCACTTTCTTTACTAAACATGTAGATTTTAAGTTGATAAATAATCAACATAAATTATATTTAAAGAGATACAAAAACTTCAAGGAAGTGAGAACAGAAAAAGCAGTATTGCCAATGGCAATTCTTAATAACACTAAAAGTGATAAAATCCTCAAGCTAGGAATAGGTGCCGGAATGATGAGGCCTTCAACAGGATATTCTATGCAAAGAATGGCTAATTGGATTAATAGCCTTCGATTTATGAAAATTAAAAATTCGAACAAACAAAATTATTTTTATCGATCACCTAAAATTCTAGATTGGCTTGATAGTATTTTTTTAAAAGTATGTTATTACCAACCACAGATTGGACCATTACTTTTTATGTCACTATTTAAAAAAGCTAATATTTTTTCAATTATTCGTTTCATGTCAGATGTTCCTTCTTGGTTTGATATCATCAGGATAGTTTGGGCATTGCCAAAAAAAATCATGATCAAAGGTTTATTGAATCGTCATGAATAATGTCACTAAACATCAAATAGGTTTTATTTTGTTTGGTGAGCTATTCATTTTGTACACATTCATTGCCAATGAAGGATTTGTTAATTTAACTATAAATAATTCTTTTGTTTATTTTTCTGTTCTCTTAATTGCTTCAATTGGAGCGAGTCATGGGGCGATGGACGGAAAATTAATATGGCAAGCTTCAAGTAAAACTTTGATGAGGGCTAAAATTTTTTCTATCTATCTATTATTGGTTCTTATTGGCTTGGTAATTTGGTTTGTCGTTCCTATGGCAGGCCTTATTTTATTAATTATTATGTCCTGTGCTCATTTTGCCAAATCAGACTTATTTTTTACTAATCAATTAAATACTTTTTCAAAATATTGTTGGGGAATATCTGTGACGCTTCTTCCGCTGATTTTCCAGCCCAATGAAGTGCTTAATATTTTTTATTTATTGACGAATTATGAGTTTTCAATGGTTCTAACAAATATTGTAAGAGTTTTGATAGTTTTTTCTATTATTATTTTTATAGCTTCTGCAATATTATTTTATAAAAATAAATTTGAGATAATATTGGCACTTTTTGAACTAGTGACTTTAATCCTCTTAGCAATATTTGCTCATCCCATTACTTGGTTCGCAATTTATTTTTGTGGTTTACACGGAATTCGAGCATTGATAGGTATTAACTTTAACTTCAAGAAAGATATATTGTGGCTAACAGCTTTCACCATTCCAGTCATAGTATTATTTATTTTTCTCGTAAAGGAAAATACCTTTGATCTTACAAATAATTTACTTGTTGTTTTTCCAATACTTGCGAGCTTAACAATTGCACATATGAGTTTGAATAAAATTATAAGAGCGTTTAGAAATTATTGAGAACAAGCTTTTGAACAATTAATGTAGCAATAGCGATACCAATACAAGATATTGATAATGAAAGGTAATAGTTAATATTGTGTTTGAGTAACCAACTTAGTAAAAATAAAAAGGGAATGACAGGTAAAATAAATAAAACAGTCTCATGAGTTAATGTTGCAATTTTTTGCGCGTCATGACTTTCTTCCCAAATAATTGTAAATGAGGCAAATAAAACAATTGGCATCGCCAACAAAATAGCTGCCAAGGTAACGCTTTTTTTACTTAACTCACTTGCAGCGACAATAATTGCTACGGCAATAATAATTTTTATTAAATAAGGCATGAGTTGTTGATTATTAATTTAAATAAAAATTCAAAGTTAAAGTAAATCAATACCAAACTTTTTTAAAAGCATGGCATAAATTACAAATAAAATAACTGTTAAGAATATTGAAAGAATAAAGGTAATCCAAAACCCAAAAACTTTAATCCCCCAAGGAAAGAATAGAAACATTGGTAATGTCGGTAAGACATACCAAAACGTGTAATAAGCGTGACTTGCTAATTTTTCATCAGATTGATCCTCATAATAAAGCCAAAATAAAGTAATGAGCGTTACTAGGGGTAACGAAGCAATCAAAGCAGCAAGGCGATCATAGTGTTTTGCAATTTCTGAAATAAGCACAATGATTGCTGAGGTAACAACGAGTTTAATAATTATCAACATTTGCTTATCATAATATAGAAATCATTATTACCTAGTGTTTTTATAAGCAAAATAGATAATGATGACGAGAACGACAATAAGTAAAATCAGGATATAAAGATCAAGTAAAGTGTAGCTAAAAAAATTTATCATTTCCTTATTAAAGATAAATGAATTAGAAAATATATTAAAAAAATAAGAGGGACGAAAATAAGTGCCTCTAGATTGCCAATAAATGCAAATTTTGTATTTTCAAAACAGGCAATTTCAAAAACCTGACAGGTGGTTATCCCTTTAACCCACTGACCATATTTAAAAAAATTATAAACTTTAAGGCCACAATAAATTAGAAATATAGTGATACTTGAGATAAGGGTGGAACTAAGAATAATTGTATCAAAACGGTTCATATCTAATATTTAAAATAAATATACTATACAATTTCCATTGTATGGGTATTCACTTCACAGTCAAATAAATTACAATGAAAAAAATTTCTTTCTGGTCTGTTTTGGGCAGCATTCTTGTCATTTCAAGCCTAGCTCTAGTTTTGTTGATTGGTTTTCATGGGTTGAATATTTTTTGGTTAGTCATAATGTTACCCAGTTATTTAGTTGGCTTTTATTTATATCAAACGGCTCAATTAAAATCAGTCTATAATGAAGATCGTAGATTTGCTAAAATGATGCCAAACTTTATTTTTTCTGGTGGTATTATTTTGGCAGTAACATTTTTTGTAGGTTTTATTTTTGGAAAGATAGTGAATTAAAATGCGACCACCGATTCTTACTAAATATCCAGTTGAAGATATTGTTACAAATCTCAAAACCTCAAAAGAAAAAGAGGTTTGGGTTGTTCGATTTATTCCTCAGCTACTGAGCAAAGATAAAATTAATGCAAACGCTATATCTGTAGTAAAAAGAGTAAGCTTGTTAAAATTAGAACCTCTATCTAATGAAGAAATGGAAAAAATTAAAAAACATTTGAAAGATTTAGGCAGAACAGATTTAGTGGTTATGAGGCAAGATACAAGACAACAAAATATTTTAATTTTTTGTGCACAGGATGACGCTCCAGAGACGATTGATGGTATAGAGAGACATATCTATCGAATTATTCCCAACGCAAAGTTAAAGTTTGGTGCATCAGATATAAATCGTGATCGATGTTGTATTATTAAGAAAAAAACTTGGAAAACTGAAAAAGAAAGGCCAACAGGTTTTTATTCAATCACGGATCTCGCCGTGTCGGATAAATGAAGTATCTTTATGGCGTCATAATTATTATTGTTTTAATAGCTATAGGTTATTTCTTTCCTGAAAAAAAATATTTGACTTGTGACGGTAAGATTATGGAACCCCTGGCAGACAATTCATTAGAAAGTGCGGACAGTCTCTCAGAGGACGAGAAAAGTGTTGTTGAAATGTTCCGCGCTCTGGAAATGTTGGTCTTTGGCTCAAAAGATAAAACCGTTAAAGTTTCAGATCAAAAAATTTTAAAAATTAATAATTATTATTTTGGACTAAAGCAGACGATGAATGATTTTACTTGGAAGCAATGTCATTCGTCAGATATTGATATAGTTTGTAAATCGCCCTATGAGGCACATGCTTTTAACCTTATTCAAAAAAAAATGATGATTGATTTTTATGGTGATCAAGATCAAACTGATACTGTAAAGTTTGGAATATATGACTGTCGAGAGTCAAATAATTTTTTATCTCAATAAATCTACTCATTTGCAATAAACCCACCGCTTTGATGTTGCCAAAGTTGAAAATAGAGTCCTTTTTCCTTAATGAGACTGTTATGACTCCCCTCCTCAACTATTTTCCCATCGTTAATTACAACTAGTCGATCCATTGCAGCAATTGTTGAGAGCCTGTGAGCAATTGCAATCACTGTTTTGCCTTGCATGAGATTGGTTAAGCTATTTTGAATTACTGATTCGATTTCTGAATCTAGTGCACTCGTTGCCTCATCTAAAATTAGTATGGGTGCATTTTTAAGAATTACTCGAGCAATTGAAATTCTTTGCCTCTGTCCGCCTGATAGCTTGATGCCTCTCTCACCCACTAGGGTGTCGTAACCTTTATTACCATATTGATCTTTGAGTTGAAGAATAAAGTCATGGGCCTGAGCTTTTTTTGCAGCAGTAATAATACTTTTTTCTGAAGCATATGGGTTCCCATAAGAAATATTTTCTTTAACACTTCTATGCAGTAATGAGGTGTCTTGGGTAACCATGGCGATATTTTCTCGTAAGCTGTTTTGGGTAATGGTTTTGATGTCATGGTCATTTATTAAAATTTCCCCCTCATTTAATTCATAAAATCGAAGTAAAAGATTTATGAGTGTTGTTTTTCCTGCGCCTGATCGACCCACCAAGCCAACTTTTTCCCCTTGTTTTATTTTAAGATTAAATTTATTGAATAGGGCGTTATGCTTTTTGTAGCTAAATGAAATATTATTAATAGAAATATCGGCTTTAGAAAATTTAACAATTTTTGACTCTTCAGCGTCTTCAATTTCCTGCTGTCTCGATAACATATTCAAACCATCTTGTGCAGTTCCTATTTGTTCATAGAGTGATGTCATTTCCCACATGACCCAATGGGATATTCCATTCAGTCTCAAGGCCATGGCGCATGCTGTGGCTAATGTTCCTATAAGAATAACCTCGTTTGACCATAACCAAATACACGTACCTGCTGTACTAACAATCAAAAACATACTTAAAAAATGATTAATGACTTGAATGGTTGAAACTTGTCGCATCTGCGCATGGACAGTTTTCAAAAATTCTTTCATCGAATGTTTTGCATACTCGGATTCTCTCCCTGAGTGCGAAAAAAGTTTGACTACGCTAATATTGGTATAGGCATCTGTAATCCTTCCGGTCATTAAGGATCGTGCGTCAGCTTGATTTTTTGATAGCTTGGCAAGCCTAGGCACAAAATAAAAAAGGACAATAAGGTAAAGCGATAACCAAATTAAAAATGGCAAAAATAGATATGGATTTAAGCTGCCAACTAGAATAATCATGGTTGAAATATAGACAACAACATAAATTAATATATCAGCAAGAATGAACCACATATCTCTGACAGCTAATGCAGTTTGCATAACTTTTGTTGCAATACGACCGGAAAATTCATTATTGTAAAAATCAATACTTTGATTCAATAATAAACGATGAAAATTCCATCGCATTCTCATTGGAAAAACACCCGCTAATGATTGGTGTTTAAATATAGTTTGTGCGGCAACAAATAAAGTACTTCCTATCAATATGAGGCCTAATATATATAACCCGTAACGGTTATTGGTGAGAAAATCTTTGGGCCCCTCTTCATTCATAAGGTCTATCATTTTGCCAAGGACCGTATAAAGAATAGCTTCAAAACTTGCAATGACTGTGGTGAAAAAGGCCATTAAAAAAATATACCCTCTGAGCCCTTCAGTACACTGCCATATGAATTTAGATAGAGAATTTGGTGGTGTTTTAAAAACACCAACAGGAAAGGGATTTATGAGCTTTTCAAACCAATGGTACATAAATGTATGTTAAGTGAATTTCTTAAAATGTCTATTTAAGAATAAATAGTTTTTCTTTATCAGAACGATTTAATTGCTTAATTTGGTATTCACGCTGACCAGCATGAACTCTATCTTTACAAGATTCTTGATAAACTAGTTTGACAGGCAGACGAGATTGCGTATATTTTGCACCTTTACCGGCATTATGCACCGAAATTCTTTTATCAATATCATTGGTAATTCCTGTGTAAAGCGTATTATCTGCACACTCAACAATATAGACCCACCATGGTTTATTATTATCTTTGGCAAGCTCAGAGAGCGTCATTAATCCACTGACATTGTAATTAGCCATTGTTAAGGTTTTTTAATTTGTCCATTAATATAGGTGTCTTGGTATTTAATACTACCATCACGATTCCAATAGGTTTCGATACCATCTTTTATGCCATTGACAAAATTAACTTTAGATTTTAGCTTGCCGTCATCATACCATTGTTGCCATAACCCATTTTCTTTGCCTTTTAAATAGTTTACTTCTAATTTTTTTTGTCCATTTTCATACCATTGATTCCATAATCCCTCCTCAATGCCTTTGACAAAATGACTTTGCATTTTTTTATGTCCATTTTCATACCAAAAAATTTCTTTGCCATGTTTTTGACCATTCAAAAATGAGATTTCATATTTGAGCTTTCCGTTGTTAAATTTTTCTTGGTAGACTCCGTCCTGAGGCTTCGTTGTCTCGGCGTAAACATTAATGGTTAAAAGCAAAAGCAACAAAAATCTTAACATCATCGCTATATTCCTAAGCTGTTTAATTTGTTAAGGACAATATGGGAGAGAATGAGTTTCTTTAAATTAAAAATAAGAATTAATTGTGTTTGGGTATTCAGGAAAGTATTTTTGAATCACATTTAAATTGAATTCTTTGAGAATAGACTGATTTGACTCTCTATCAAGTAAAAAGCGAAATGATGCTTCAATTAATTCGATTTCCTCCACACGTCCTTGACTAAAGTTTTCATAATCGGTCGTATAGAGGCTTACGTGATGGATGGTATGCCCATCTTTTGAAACACTAACCTCGTACAGATGATTTTGAATCTTTTTAACTTTAATCACATTTTCCTTCAAAACTCTCGGTATATTGGCCAAAGCCTTTATTCCCGGCAATAAAGTCTTTAACCGTTTTTACATCTTGATTAATCACTAATTTTCTAAAGTTTAAAAAGCTTGATTCACAAGTAATCAAATTGTTCTTAAATTCACATACAATATTATTAAGGTCTTGCAGCTCGCCATTAACTATTTCATAGTTGATGGTCTTGATTTCTTCTTTGACTCCTGGCGAACCTACAATTTCAAATTCACTTTTTCCTGTACATTTTAATGAAAGACTTTTAGGTTCCGCCACTAACGATTGAAGCTGAGTTAGCAAACCAATAACGAAGAGTGTTTTAATTAGCTTATTCATAATTTATTGTGTTAATTCTTCCATACATTTTCTAAATTCTATGGTACCAACTTCAAAATTTAGATTCTCACATTTAATTTTAGCTGCTGCACCACTTAATCGTTGAGAGGATTTACCATCGATATTTAATTCTTCTTGAAGTCGGCCATGATAATTACATCTAAATTGAGTGATATCTTGAAAAAAAGTATCTTCTCCTAAAGAAGCTACACTTGATTCATCAAGCCCCCCGTAGATTTTACAGGTTCGAATCATGAAATCATAAGGATCTTCTTTGCCAAAGTGTTCTTTCACGATAACACCTTGGTAATCGTTATGAGGGGCGGGGTAAATGGTTTCTTGTGTAGGAGATGATGCACAAGATGATAAAAAAATAATCAAAAATAAAATATTTTTTTTCATATGAATAATTATAGGCTTAAATACAATCTTTTACCTAATGATAAAAGAATTCCTATATCAAGTTATCATTTACATGAAATGAAAATAATTAAACCAAAGAAAATATGTATAGTCTGCAATAGGCCCTTTGAGTGGCGTAAGAAATGGAAAAATTGTTGGGAGCAAGTTAAGTATTGCTCAAAACGATGTCAAAATAAAAAAAAATAATATGAAGATTCTTTACTGGTTTCGAAATAATTTACGCTTGCAAGATAACTTAAGCCTCAATAGGGCACTTGAGGATGCAAATGAAGTAAGTTTTATTTATATATTTGATGAAAAATTCAAACAACAGGTGCAATGGGGCTTCAGGAGAGTTGCTGAACATCGCCAGTCTTTTTTATTTCAGGGGCTAAGTGAATTAAAGCGTAACCTAAAAGAATATGGGCATCAACTAAATATATATCATGGAAACACAAGCGCAGAGATTAAAAATGTATATGCAAAAAATAATTTCGATATTATTTATACAGAGGAAATACATGCCACAGAAGAAAAACTTGAAGTTGCCGAATTAAAAAAAAGTCATATTCCGATTAAGACATTTTGGGATTCCTCGCTTTTCTATATAAGCCAGCTTCCTTTTGAGATTAATCAAATTCCCAATTCTTTTTCATCATTTAGAAAAGTGATAGAAGCTGATTCCATTCAACCAGAAAGACCTTTTGCCTTATCTAAAAAAATAAAAAGCATAAAGTCGCTTGAACTTGACTCGAAAGAGATTAATGAGATTGCACTTAAAGATTATTCAAAAAGTTCGTTTCCTATTGATAAAAAAGAATTTTTTGGTGGAGAAATGTCAGCAAAAAACTATACACTTGGATATTTTAAAACAGATTTAGCTAGTCATTATAAGCAGACAAGAAATGAACTATCGGGGATAGATTTTTCCACAAAGTTTTCACCATGGTTATCACTTGGATTTATTTCGGCAAGAACAATTTTTGATTTTTTAAGAAATTATGAATTGTCTAAAATTCAAAACGAGAGTACGTATTGGATTTTTTTTGAATTGTTATGGCGTGACTATTTTCGTTTCATTTTTATGAAGTATGACGATCAATTTTTTTATAAGTATGGATTAAAAGGGAGACAAGCTAATATACATGTAAACCATGATGATCATAAATTTAAAAATTGGATGATGGGTAAAACGAATAATAATTTTATCAATGCAGCAATGATTGAATTGCGTCAATCGGGTTTTTTATCAAATCGCATGCGGCAGGTCGTCGCAAGTTTTCTTGTATATGATTTAGATTGTGATTGGCGAGCCGGCTCTGCATGGTTTGAGTCTCAATTAATTGATTATGATGTTTATAGTAATCAAGGTAACTGGGCTTATATTGCAGGTCTCGGAACAGACCCAAGAGGTGGTAGAAGTTTTAATGTTTTAAAGCAACAGCAAAATTATGATCCTAATGGGAATTATATTAAAAGGTGGCTTGGCTAAGTGAAAACTCTAAGACTATTATTAGGTGATCAGTTAAATATTAACCACTCATGGTTTAATGACAATGACCCTAACAACCTTTATGTAATGATGGAGGTAAAAGACGAAACAAGCTATGTAAAGCATCATGTGCAGAAAATTCTTGGTATTTTTGCAGCCATGCGAAACTTTGATGCTGAATTAAAACAGAGGAATTTTAGTACATTATATTTAACAATAAGTGACCCTCAAAATAAACACAGTTTTATAGAAAATTTAAGATGGATCATCAAGAAGTACACTATAAAAAAAATTGAATATCAAGAGCCCGATGAATATCGATTAGATAATCTCTTTTCAAGCTTTTCAAAACTTTTACATATTCAAGTTCAGCCGTTTTCTTCCGAGCATTTTTATACAACGCGTCAATGTGTCATGAATTTTTTTGAAGATAAAAAACAATGGCGCATGGAATATTTTTATCGAAATATGCGAAAAAAACATAATGTTTTGATGGATAACAATTCAAAACCGCTGGGGGGTAAGTGGAATTATGACGCTGATAATAGAAAATCTTGGAAGGGAAAACCGGATGCTTCTATTGATTTGCGACCCAGTCATAACCTTGAAAATATATTTAATGAAATTAGTCAGGAAAAGATTAATTTTTTCGGTAAGTGTGATTATAAAAATTTTCGATGGCCAATAAACCGTGCTGAATCACTAGAACTATTGGAGAGCTTTATAAGGACGAATTTAATATATTTTGGGGATTATCAAGATGCCATGCACGATAAAAATTGGTTCTTGTTTCATTCTTTTTTATCATTTGCTCTAAATACTAAAATGATCTCACCCATGGAGGTTGTTGAGCGCACGGAGAAGGCCTATGAGGAGTATGCATTACCCTTGTCTTCTGTTGAGGGCTTTATTAGACAAATTCTCGGCTGGCGTGAATATATTCGCGGTATATATTGGTCTGCTATGCCCGGTTATGAAAAAAATAATTATTTCAATCATCAAAGGTCGTTACCTAAATGGTTCTGGTCGGGAAATACGAATATGAATTGTTTAGCAAATTCAATCAATCAGTCTTTAGATCAAGCCTATGCGCATCATATTCAACGCCTCATGGTAATAGGAAATTTTGCTTTGCTAGCGGGTATTAAACCTGAAGAAATTCATCAATGGTATTTGGGTATTTATATTGATGCTTTTGAGTGGGTAGAACTTCCTAATACATTAGGAATGAGTCAATTTGCTGATGGCGGTCAATTAGCATCAAAACCCTATGTGTCATCTGCAAGCTATATCAATAAAATGAGTAATTATTGTAAATCTTGTCATTATGATTCTAAAGTTAAGATAGGTGATAAAGCTTGTCCTTTTAACAGTTTATATTGGAATTTTTTTGAGACGCATAAGGATAAGCTTGCAACCAATCAACGTTTGGGCATTGTTTATAATCAATTGAAACGAATGGATAGTGAACAAAAAAAACAATTTGTTGATCAATCACAGATTTACTTAAAAAATATTGACTTTATTTGACCTTTATTCCATTAATACAAACCCAGCCGTCTTTATAAAAACTCTCCTCAAAATCAAACCATTGCTGGTAAATTGCTTTAATTTCATTTTCTTGTGCTTCTAAAATACCGGATAGAGCGATTTTTCCACGAGCCTTACAATAATTTGCCAATGCGGGTGCTAAAACAGACAAAGCACTAGATAATATATTTGCTACAACGAGGTCAGCTTGAATTTTTATAGGGATAGAGACATGACTTATTTTTATATTGACCCTGTTACTTTTAGCATTATCTTGACTTGCTTGAAGAGCTTGCTCGTCAATATCGACAGCATAGACATCTTTTGCATTTAATTTTTTTGCTGCAATGGATAGAACACCTGATCCACAACCGTAATCTAGGACAGAAGAATTTTGACTGACATTTTTTATTAACCACTTCAAACATAGATGCGTGGTTGGATGAGAGCCTGTTCCAAATGCAAGCCCTGGATCAAGAACTAAATTAATAGCATTTTCATTGATTACTTCATGCCATGAAGGAACAATCCAAAAATTTTTCTCAATTCGAATAGGGCTAAATTGTTCTTGGGATTTCTTTACCCAATCCTCATCTTTAACATCACTGATTAAGTAATCAAATACGACCCCCGTATTTTTTTCTAAGGATTTTATTAAGCTTTGCAGATCAACGGAAGAGTCGAATAAAGCATCAATTTGATTGTGTTGCCAAAATTCTTGAGGGCCATTATGAGGCTCACCAAATATCATCTCCTCATTATTTTGATTGAGATTTTTATCTTGAATAGAAGTCGATACCGCGCCAAGTTCTAAAAGTTGGTCAGATAATTGATCGGCAAGCTCATTGCTAGTAAAGATGGATAGATTTACCCACGCCATCAGTTTAGGATTTCATACCTAATTTTTTTTCTAAATAGTGGATGCTCATTCCTCCGTCTTTAAATGCGGAATCATGCAACAAATCACGGTGAAGATCCAAATTGGTATTAATACCATCAATAAAAACTTCTGAAAGGGCAATTTGCATTTTTGCAATTGCGTCCTCGCGTGAAATGCCGAAGGTGATGAGTTTACCAATCATGGAGTCATAATGTGACGGAACAGTATAGCCTCCATAGGCATGAGTATCGATACGAACACCAGGTCCGCCTGGTAGATGAAAGCGAGTAATTAAACCGGGTGACGGTATAAATTTAAAGGAGTCTTCTGCATTGATGCGGCATTCAATTGCATGGCCTTTAAATTCAATATGGCGCTGCTTGTAATTTAATTTTTCTCCATAGGCAATTTTAATTTGTTCTTTAACGATATCGATTCCAGTAATTAATTCAGTGACGGGATGCTCTACTTGGAGGCGTGTATTCATTTCAATAAAAAAGAACTCCCCGTTTTCGTAGAGAAATTCAAAGGTACCTGCACCTCGATAGTTGATTTTTTTACACGCATCTGCACAGCGCTGAGCAATTTTGTCACTCACTCTGCTTGGAATTCCAGGTGCCGGGGCTTCTTCAATAACTTTTTGGTGTCGTCGTTGTAATGAGCAATCTCGATTACCAAGATGAATTGAGTTACCATGTTGATCGGAGAGTACTTGAAATTCAACATGTCTTGGACGTTCAAGAAATTTTTCCATGTATACCATAGGATTACCAAATGCCGTTTCTGCCTCATTCTTTGTCATGGAAACTGAATTTAGAAGTGCGGCTTCGGTGTGAACAACGCGCATTCCCCGTCCCCCACCTCCTCCAGAGGCTTTTATAATAACCGGGTAGCCGATTTTTCTAGCAGTTTCGATAATTGTTTTTGGGTCATTGGGTAATGCGCCATCAGAGCCAGGAACACAAGGTACCCCAGCCTTTTTCATGGCCTCTTTTGCGCTTACCTTGTCTCCCATGAGGCGGATGGTGTCTGCCCTTGGACCGATAAAGGTAAAACCACTTTTTTCTACACGTTCAGCAAAATCAGCGTTTTCTGATAAAAAACCATAGCCTGGATGAATTGCTTGCGCATCGGTAACTTCAGCTGCACTAATGATCGCTGGGATATTTAAATAGCTTTTTGAGGATGGGGCAGGCCCAATACACACCGCTTCATCCGCTAACTTTACATATTTCGCTTCAGCATCTGCTTGTGAATAAACAGCCACGGTTTTTATTCCCATCTCACGGCAGGCTCTTTGTATACGCAGTGCAATTTCGCCACGATTGGCAATAAGAATTTTTTCAAACATAGTAATTACTCTATTGTGAATAGGGGCTCGCCAAATTCAACTGGCTGGCCATTTTCAATTAGAATCTGCTTGATAACACCATCCTGATCAGACTCAATTTCATTAAGGATCTTCATCGCCTCAATAATGCATAAGGTGTCACCTTTTTTAACAGGGGTACCGATCTCGACAAACGGGGCAGCATCTGGAGATGATGATCTGTAAAACGTTCCTACCATGGGTGAGGTAATTTGTTTGCCTGCAGGTGCTATTACTGTTTTTGGTTCTTCTAATTTAGTTTCTGGCACCGGTGATGAAGGTTGTGGGGCTTGAAAAGTTTGCTGGGGTTGTTGTATGTATTGAAAAGGAGCTTGTAGATTTTGGTTTTGACGGCTTATCTTAACCTTCTCTTCTCCCTCGGTTAGCTCAAGTTCAGCGATCCCAGATTCTTCAACCAGATCAATTAATTTTTTTAGCTTTCTTAAGTCCATAATAACCTCTTTAAAATTATTTCGCTGCGAAACGCAGTGCTGCTAAATAACCCTCAGCACCTAAACCACTGATGACAGCCACAGCAATGTCGGAAAAAAATGATTCTTTTCGAAAAGATTCTCTGGCAAATACATTAGAAATATGAACCTCAATGAAAGGAATTTTAACACCAGAAAACGCATCACGAATGGCTACTGATGTATGAGTAAATGCAGCAGGATTGATAACAACAAAATCAGCTTTTAATTGATGGATATGATTGACAATCTCGGCTTCACTGTTACTTTGAAAAATCTCAACGGTTAGATCGAGCTTAGCTGCTTCACTCTGAATGAGTTCATTAATTTCAGCAAGAGAAGTTTTGCCATAAACTTCCGGCTCACGTTGTCCAAGTAGATTTAGATTAGGTCCGTGAATAATGCTGATCTTCTTTTTTGCCATGCGTTAACCTTAACAATAGAAATGCTATTTTGACGAAAATACAGTCTTTTGTCTACATTTTATTGATTTATTGAGTATTTTACAGATATTTAAAGATTTAATGCGTTTGCAACATCTTGGCTGAGCTGAGGAATTTTTACTTTACCATAATATAGTTTTTCAATGTCATTATTCGGATTAATTAGTACCGTAAAAGGCAAAACCCCCTTTTCATTTCCCATCGATTGTGAGAGCTTGACCCCACTTAAGTCATCAATAATATATGAGGGGTACTTAATCGGAATTTTCTTTTGAAACTTGTTAACAGCGTCTCTATCTTCTGTGGAAA
>Ga0233450_10001876_pt1 | contig 21264 bp, 11 predicted proteins | sample 011ome_30_FD_189956 | JGI IMG/M metagenome (GOLD analysis project Ga0233450, IMG submission 189956) | Coastal salt marsh microbial communities from the Groves Creek Marsh, Skidaway Island, Georgia - 011501CT (spades assembly) | ecosystem: Environmental > Aquatic > Marine > Intertidal zone >... | reverse complement strand
AGGGTAGCGATGTCATTATCGCCGAGGGCGACGACACCTATACCTACCAATACGAGGTGATGCTGAGCGAACCTGCACCACGAGCGCTAAGTTTTGATTATACCACAACGGAACTGACCGCGGTAGAAGGTGAAGACTTTACGGCTACTTCGGGCTCTATTACCATCGAGAAAGGCGAATCTTCAGCACTCATTCCAATCCAAATTTTAGGCGATGAAGAGGCGGAGATGAAGGAGAACTTCTGGATTGGATACCAAAACGGTGAAAACGTGGATATTCCAAATCCATTCAATGTCATCACCCTAGAGAACGATGATAATTCGTTCACGCAATCGGATTCTGGCTATACCACACCATTAACCTACCCAGGTTTTACGCTCGTATGGAACGATGAATTTGACGGTACGGCGCTCAATACTTCGGATTGGAACTATGAGACAGGTGCCTCAGGTTGGGGTAACCAGGAGAGTCAGTACTACCGCTCTGGAACAAACAATGCGGAAGTGACCGACGGCTACTTGATCATTACAGCAAAACAAGAGAACTACGGCGGCGCGCCATTCACTTCGGCTCGACTCACAACACAAGGAAAGCAATCGTTCAAATACGGACGTATCGACATTCGCGCGCGTTTGCCTTTCGGTCAAGGTTTATGGCCTGCACTTTGGATGCTTGGCGATAACATCACGACGGTCGGCTGGCCTACTTGTGGCGAGTTGGATATCATGGAGTTGATTGGCGGTGATGGCAATAACGATGCAACAGTTCACGGAACGGCGCATTGGGATGCCGGCGGTCAAGCGAGCCACACCGGGAGTAAAACCCTTTCGGACGGCAAGTTTGCGGACCAGTTCCACGTATTCTCGATGATCTGGGATCAAAGTTCTATCAAATGGTACGTCGATGATGTACTCTACCACAATCTAAACATCTCAACGCTCTCAGCGTTTCATAACAAACACTTCTTCATCTTTAACATAGCTGTAGAAGGCGATTGGCCGGGACCAATTAATTCATCCACCATCTTCCCGCAATTTATGGCGGTGGACTATGTACGTGTATTTCAATAATTACTAACCATAAATAAATGCTTAACATGAAAAAAATCTACGCTTTATTGATGTTGTGCTTACCTATGTTGGGTTTCGCACAAAAGGATGTCACGTTTATCGTTGACATGCGCGGATACACTGGTTCTTACAACGGTGTATACGTTAACGGGGACTACAACAGCTGGTGTGGTTCTTGTAACCCAATGTCTGACCCTGAAGGGGACAGCATTTGGACGGCAACTCTTCCATTGACGGCTGACTCTATCGAGTACAAGTTCACTTTGGACGGTTGGACAGGTCAAGAGAACTTGACATCTGGTACTTCTTGTACTAAAACGACTGGTGCTTACACAAACCGTTTCGCGGTTTTGAATGGTGATACCATTCTTCCAGGTGTTGCTTGGGAATCTTGTGCTGCTATGCCAGGACAAGTGTATATGACATTCCAAGTTAACATGTCATACACTTCAGTGGATACAACTGGTGTATGGTTAGCTGGTGGTACTGGTTTCGCTACTCCAGGGGTAAACCAAATGTACCCTATTGGTGATTCAGTATACTCTAAGACGCTTCCTGCAGATACAGGTTTCTACAGCATGTTTACTTTCTTGTCTTCAAACGATCCAGGATGGGGTTCTAAAGAGAACATCGTAGGTAAGCCATGTGCTGCTGGTCAGTGGAGCGACCGTGATATGGTTGGTTACTCTGCAACTATGGGCTTGATGTCAGATTTCCACTACCGTACATGTTTCGGTGAGTGTACTACTGACGGTACTTGTCCAGTTCCTGCTACTCCAGTAAACGTTACTTTCCAGTCTGATCGTTCAAACAGCCCATCATTCACTACTGCCTACATTTCAGGTACTATGAACGGATGGAGTGGTGACGCGAATCAAATGACTGATGCTGACGGTGATGGTGTTTACGATGTAACACTTTCATTGTTGCCAGGTTCTTACGAGTTCAAGTTCACTGCTGATAACTGGGCAATTCAAGAAAACTTCGACCCAACTACTGCAGATTCTGTATGTACATTGACTACAGGTAGCTTCACTAACCGTTTCATCACGATCGGTCAAGCAGATACTACCTTGGATGTACAATGTTGGGAAGAGTGTGGTCCATGTTCTGGTATCGGTGTTGATGAGTTTGCAACAGACTTCTCTGTGAAGCCAAACCCAGCTTCTGATCTTTTGATCATCGAGAACACAACAGGTGCTCGCTCAACGGTAACTATGTTCAACATCACTGGTGCTAAAGTATTGGAGCAAAGCTTCGATGCAGAGGCTCGTCTTGATGTTGCTGCAATGCCACGCGGAATGTACATCGTACGTGTACAAAACGGTTCAACTGAATCAACTGTACGTATCGCTTTGAATTAATGCTTACAATTGGTTAGTAAGTATAGGGGACCCCGCGAGGGGTCCCTTTTTTGTTGTATTTTTCTCTCATGAGAAAGATTTTACTGCTTTTTGTCCTGTATGTGTCCGGCACGACAGTAATGGCGCAAACTGCGCGCAGAATTGGTCCGGCGCAAGGATTGTTGCACCCTACAGTTTATGCTGTTGAACAAGATCCATATGGGTTTGTATGGATCGGTACAAGAGATGGCTTATATCGTTACAACGAGGGCAACGCCACTAGTGTTGATTTCCTCCCCAATGCATTAGCAAAAAGTAGAAATATTCAGAGCCTATGTGTTCGTAGCGATTCCACTTTATGGGTCGGTGTGCAACAGCTAGGTGCAATTGCTTTTGATATACGGACCATGCAGCCGCTGGACATGGATGCCTATCCGCTATTGGATGAAGGGCTCACCGTTCAATCACTCCATGAAGATTCGCACGGACGTCTGTGGGCCGGTACGGCTGGACAAGGCTTGTACTATCTTGACAAAGGGGCCTTAGAGTGGAAGGAGCAGACCTTTGCCTATGCGCCCGAAGAACTGATGTTTGTTTTCGATTTTGCCGAGCAAGGCGATACGATATGGCTTGGAAATTCAGGGGAGCACATTCTTTACTTCGATTATTCTGATGATCGAGTTCATTCTTTTGCGCAAAGTGAGGATTTCGCCTCGTACAGTAAAAGCGTTGATGTACAAGGGGGGCAGGTGCTTTTCGGAATAGCTGAACATGGCCTATGGGTGCTATACCAAGGCAAATTCGCGGCGTTCGAATGTCCCGTCACTAACCCTAGGGATGTGGCCTTCAATGGAGCGGAGATTTGGGTAAGTACGGACGGCGATGGCATACATGTTCGTGAAGCGAATGGCGCATGGAAGCACTGGACAAAGCTCGATCCACAATTGGGGATAGCTACGGATCAGTTCTACTCCATCTATGCAATCGGAAGTGATTTTTGGATAGGGTCTTTCAATGATGGGATCAGCATCCTTCCTCGCGAGGATAAGGCCGTAGGAAAGTTGCGAAACCCGGAGTCCTTTACGTATACCAGTATACAGAGTGCGCTATGCATGGAACGCCTGGGCTCAGACATTTGGGTTGGGTTTGACGGGGATGGATTGGTGCGCTACACGTTGAATGACGGTGTTTGGGCTCCTGTTGCGATGCTCGACAATGGTACATATGACTATCCTAAGGTGGTAACGAGTTTACACGCTTCATCCCGAGGAACGCTCTGGGTCGGAACGTTCAATGATGGCTTATTGGAGTTGGATGCCGAGGGAAGAATTTTAAACAGGTATATGGCCTTTACAAGTTTTAGTAAAGGTCTCTCGAACAACAACATTTGGTCTCTTGAAGATGCCGGTGGCGATAGTTTATGGGTAGGAACCTTAGGGGGACTTCAACTTTGGGACGGAACCAAATTCCTGCAACCATGGCAAGAGCCTTGGGCCGTAGGTCGAAACATCATGGACCTTCAACGAGATGGTGATGCTTTATGGGTAGGTTCAGAATTCATGGGTTTGTACAAGATACAGGAGGGGTTGATTTCGCATTTCACACTGGAACATCCTATTCTTGATTTAGCACTGCACCATTCAGGCCTCCTGCTAATAGCGACAGAAGGTGGTGGAATGTATGAGGTCAAGGATGGAGAAATCACCCAGATCCTTGACATTCCATTATTGACGGTATACGCTATTAACGTCCAATCGGACCGAATTTTTGCGACCACAAATAATGGGTTGTTGGAAGGCGTTAAAACAGATGAAGGTTGGCGTTTTTCAAACGCTGCGACGTTAACGGAAACTCAGTTGGCGTTGTTCAATCGAAAAGCCTTGGCAGAAATAGGAAACTCGCTTTGGATAGGCGGTGCTGGTGGAGTGGTACAGTTTAATACCCAGCGCGTGGTTGCGCCGTCGGAACTCTTGATTGTAGGCCTTAAGGCTGACAATACAGATTTGCCGTTTACTTTAACTAAAACGGGCGCCATTGACGCGGTTCGCCTCTCTCCTGGGACGCGATCGGTCCAATTCTATTTTGAAATCATGTCTTTACAAGATAGATCGGGCAAGAAAGTCGAATATTTCGTGAAGGGAATCCATTCAGATTGGATGTCGTTAAATTCAAACCTAAGAAGCTTAACATTCAACAACTTGCTTCCAGGTTCCTATACGCTTCAATTGCGCTTGATTAATGAAGTGGGTGAGGTGGAGCGCACTTTGGCTATGCCTTGGGTCGTAGAGTCATATATATGGCAACGTACTTGGTTCAGGGCGTTAGTTTTAATCATTGTATTTATTTTGATCGGGGTTGCGGTTGCGGTCTACCAAGACCGCAAGCTGCGAGCAACACGAGTCAAACTATTGGAGACTGAGCGCGAGCTTTTAGCGGCCAAAGCAGGAGAGATGGAGGCGAAGGCAAAGCAAAAAAGCGATGAATTGAATTTCCAATTACTTAAGACCTCTTCGCGAATTGAATTGATGCAAGCCTTCCGCGACCGGCTTCAAAAAGAGCGCAGTGAGCGAGGAAAAACTAATGAGGTTGGAACGTTTCTTCAGAGTCTTATACGAGACTTGAATAGAGAACTTCAAAGCGAAAATTACTGGGACCACTTCGAGCGTAACTATAGAGATCTCCATGATGCATTTTCGGAAGCTTTGGTGGAGCGACATCCCAAGCTGACCAAAGGGGAAATACGATTAAGCTATTTGGTTCGACAAAAGATGAACAATAAAGAAATTGCGACTGTGTTAAATGTCAGTCCTGCTGCTGTAGAAAAAGCGAAGTATCGTTTGAAAAAGAAGATAGGCCTAGAAAAGGAGGAGTCTTTAGATCAATATTTGCAAGAACTTTAAACCTGTCCAGCCTTTGTCCAAACTGGACGTATGGTACTTTCCATCACTTGGTGCACATTTGCATTGAGTTAACGACGGAAATCACGACTTGTAGGTTTCTTATATTACCGGTGTCTGGAGAGACGCCGGTTTTTTTTTGTCCTGTATTAAGTTCAAGACTGCGTAAAATCGGGCTTTTTCGTTGCGAAGAATTAATTGCTCAACCATTTTTCTTGCAGACCACGTTCTGGTTCGGAAGGGTCTCGTTTCATTCGAATGTAATGCCCTTTGGAGCCCTCCTTGTACTGTACTGTATATGGAATTTCTTTGGTTTCCCCATTTCGAGTCGATTGAAGAATAATGACGGTGCCTTCTTCTGGTCCACCGAATTCATTTTGGAGCTGAGCGTCATACAGCGCTATGATGTCTCCTTCTGCCAATTTCAAAGGATTTTCAGTTCCAATTTTTTTAATTACCAAGGTGTTCGTTCCTCGAATGCGACGGTATTTGATCCCGTAATCCCTTAGGGGATCTGCTACCAAAGGTCCTACGTAATTGCGGTCATATAGTATGCCAACTTTAGCGAGATACTCTTGAATAGGCAGCGGCTTTGTTCCACTGACGTAATCGTCAAAGAATTGTTGTAAATCGGGATGTACTAGGGCTACAAACTCCTCGATAAACTCATCGTCCTTGAAACTTTTGTTTGGACCATAAGTATCGCGTAGTTCTAGGACGATGTCCAGCAAGTCTTTCTCTCCTTGGGTGAGCTCCATGATTCGGATATCTAGTAACGCCCCCATTAGTGCACCTCGCCCATAGACCTGCATGTATTGCTTTTTATAGGGCTTGTGCAAGACGTTTTCGCTCATCTCAGTGAACGGCATTTTTTCAGTAGGATAGCGATCTGCGGTGACGATTTTTTGGCGCAATACGGAACGAATGTATTCATCTCGCGTGATCACACCCCCTTTGACTTGGCTTATTCCCGCAAAATATTCCGTAATGCCTTCATACAACCAAAGGTGTTTACTCATCTGCGGGTCGATATAGTTGAAGTTGCCTATTTCCTCGCTGTGTAGACCTAAGGGAGTAAGAATGTGGAAGAACTCATGAATACAGACATCTGCCATTTGGTCTAGGACCATATGGTTGCCAAAATCGGGCAGGTAATAAACCGAACTATTGCCGTGTTCTAATGCTCCAAAACCTTGCCCGGCCAATTGTCTAATCGCCCTGATGATCGTTCCTAATTTGATTTCTGTCCCTTCTACAAGTCCTTGAAATTCGCTGTAGTCTTTGATGTAAAAGATGAACGCATATTTCTTCACAGGCAGGTTGCCGTCGAGAAAGGCCTCAATTGCTTCCATGCTCAACTTCACTTGATTGTAAATATCAGCAGATAATTCGCGACCACTTTCACTAAACACGCCAATGGTAACCTTCGTTTCCCCCAAACGGAAGGAAGTCGTATCTGGTTTGGCGAACATTATGGGGCAGTCCAAAAGCTGGTGATAATCTTTTGCAAAGAAATTTTGGGTATTTCCATAGGTATAACCGTCCATCGCGCTCAGTCCATAAAGCGTAGGACTCTTTATGACCTCAAGGTTAACGGGCATCTCTTCGGCACCTTTGAAAAAACCGAGGTAGCCGGCAGCATTGATTAAGAAATTCTGACCCGCTTGATTGTTGGTTCCCGCAGGTTCAAAGATTTTATTTTTGCGAATCTTAGAATCAAAGGAATCGTCCACCCAATACTCAATTTTTTTAGGTGATCCTTTGATGATGAAGGTGTTCCCTTGCTGCTTCACCTTTAAAGGTTTGTTCTCTTTGTCGTAGGCTTTAAAGTCTTCTATAAATCGGCCATAATCTAGCGTCGCGTAAGTACCGGGTATGGTAGCTGGGAAATTGAATTCTACGCCTGCGACATCATCGCCGAAATTCATTTTCGTGGCATCGACGGTTACTCGGACGCGATCATCAACAACATTTACGAGGTCTAGAGAATATACGTGTGCTCCAGTCTTCTGTGCGAAGGTGAACAAAGGAAGTAAAAGGGCGCAGAGTAGTTTCAAACGTGTGGCCATGATGATAGATTTATGGAATAAAGATAGAGGTTCATTCACATAGACGACGGTCGCGTTCAAACGGTTGCCCAGGGGTATAAAAACAGGAAGCCCCGCGACATTGTCGCGGGGCTAACCAACACTCTGAAACTATGATTAAGCCGCAGCGTTGTCTTTGCTAATTGCCAAAGAGTACACTACAAGACCAAATCCAATCTTGTTTATCGCATCTGCGATGTTGTACAATAGGTCCATGTAGCTAGCGTCCATTCCGAAATCGTATCCGAAAAGACCACCTTTAGTACCTAAGATGTACCCGATTGGGTAGATTGCCCAACCGATGATTACGAATTTCGCCAACATTCCGTTCGCTTTCGCAACCTGACCACCAGCGTTGTTAGCCAATTTGGCAACATCACCAGCAACAACCAACCATACGATGTAGAAGTAAGCTGCACCTGATAGGGCTCCCCAAATCCATGATGATGAATCATCTTGGTGGAAGGCTTCTCCGATGTAACCCAAAACAAGCATAGCAACTGAAGCAATGATCAGTTTCCATAGCAAGTTCATAGTACCACCCGCTTTCTTGGTTATTAAATAGAATTCCACACACATCAATGGAACGGTCAACGTCCAATCGATGTAACGCAAAGCAGTTGGGTTGTCCCCAGTTGCTTGATAATAATCGCGCATGTAGTAGTAGTGTACGGCTGCAATACCCGTAATCAAACCACTAACAAGTAGCGATGTTTTCCATTCATCCGATACGCGACTGCGCTCGAAGAAAAAGAATACTGACGCGGCAAACATTGCCATGTAGCCAGTGAAGAATGTAAATGATACTGGATCTGCAGCATCAACATTCATTACCTCTAGAAATAGTGACATGGTGTTAAAAAATTAAAGGTTATAACTACCACTTAACTTACGCTAATAGATTTTGTTCAAAGCAGTTTAAAAATTGAGTATAAAAACTCAATAATTCCCTAAAATGCACGTAATCAATAGCAAAAAGGGTGATAAGTACTATTCATATGAACAAAGGCTAGGCTTGTTTGTTTAGATAATTATAAAAGGTCGAAAGTACATTTAATCATGAAATACGATATCGCGCTCATCGGTTTGGGAGCTTCCAACAGTCTACTGCTTTTAGCACTAGAAGAGCGCGGAATATTGTCCGAATTGAGCGTATTGATTCTTGAAAGCGATGCGAAACTTGCTAATGACAAAACCTTTTGTTTTTGGTCGGACCGAATCGATCCCATTAATTCCAGTCTTGGTACTTTATTATTAAAAGAATGGCGAGAAGTCAATTTTAATGGTAGTCGTGAGGTCATGAAGACCAAGAGCTATGCGATGTTGGAAAGTTCAATGCTCTATCATCATACGAAGGAGCTGGTGTCGCGTTCTCCGAACATTACGAATATCCGAGCCACATTTACGGGTTTCAAGACTTTGCAAGAAGGGATAGCGGTATACTCCGATGAGCAATTTTGGGTCGCTTCAAAGGTTTATGATAGTCGTATGCCAGAGATTAATGAACCTACAGGTCGGTTGGTGCTGCAATCTTTTACAGGTTGGCGAGTAAAAACAGATTGGCCCAATTGGGACCCAAGTGAAATGACTTTGATGGATTTTGAAATTCCTCAAAATGATTTTACTCAGTTCATGTACATATTGCCAATATCCGATAATGAAGCATTAGTGGAAGTAACAAGATTTGGCACAGAGATTTTACCGGAAGATCTCGCTCAAACCCACCTAAGAAGTTATTTGTTTTCATTAGAGGGTCCTTACGATGTTGTTCATGAAGAGCGAGGTGTGATTCCCATGTCACAGCACGCAAAACAACAATATCCTGATTCGCGTGTCGTTTCAATGGGAACAAGGGCAGGTCTTATCAAAGCAACTACTGGATATGGGTTTAAGCACATGTTCGATCAGGCCTATGCCATTGCTAATGAGTGGAACAATGAGTTAAGAACCAACACCCGTTCAATGTGGAGTTGGCCAAGAACAGGAATCGGTCGTCATTACTTTTACGATCACCTTTTGTTGCACATATTGAAGACAAAGCCGCATTGGGGCAAAGAAATCTTTGTGAAATTATTCTCAAACCAAACGCATGAGGGTATTTATGATTTCTTAGATGAGAAGAGTTCTTTTCGTTGGGAGCTCGGTATGTTTTCTAGGTTGCCCATCATGAAGTTTCTTTGGGCTGTAGTGGCCTCTTTTTTCGCCTTTCTCAAAACAAGACCTGCTCGCTGGGCGCCAATGGCATTTGTATTGGTTTCGATGACATTGAATATTATTATTCCGCAGTGGTCTTCTGCCATCTCAATAGGCATTCTTTTGATCATGCTCTTTCTAGTAGGAATACCTCATGGAGCATTGGACGGCTTCGGCCATGCAAGCGGTATGCGTTTGCCGAAATTTATTCTTCGATACAGTGGAATAATGGCTTTAGTACTTCTGTTTTGGGCCGCGAGCCCCATAGCAGGTCTACTTGCTTTTGTGCTATATAGTGCATGGCACTTTGGAGAAACAGATATGCGAGAATGGAATTTACCGAGTCCTTTTCTCACTATAGCTTGGGGAGGAATTCTTTTTGCATTGCTCTTGTTGCCACACATGAGTGAGGTGAATATCGTGCTGGCTTCAATGGGAATAGAGGAGGTCGTCATCCCGGCGGCATCTAGTACGACCATCTATCGCGCTGCGGCAGCAATCGGCATTGCGGGAGGTTTGTGGTTCGGCTCCTTGCCTTGGTTGATATCAATTTTAACGCTTGTACTCTTGGGAGAACAGCCATTGGCGGTTGCCTTTGGCACTTATTTCATATTGCAACACAGTACCTCAGGTTGGGATCATTTAAAAAAGGCGCATCGTTGGTCTCATGTTCAGATGTTCATGAAGGCATTGCCTTTTACCCTTGGTGCCATTGCGTTATTCTTGGTCATTTTTCAATTCGACCGAAATTCACTTTCGCAATGGAGCAGCTACTTCTTGATTTTCCTTAGTGCGCTGAGTCTGCCGCACATCTACTTTATGTCGAGACTCTACCGGAGTCAAGATTAAGCCAATTTCTTTTTGAGTGTAATGTGGGTTATTTCAGGCCACATACCTACACGCCCCGGAAAAGCTAAATAACCAAATCCGCGATTTACGTGAAGTACTTTTCCATCCTCTTCACGATAGATGCCGGCCCATTTTGGATATTTAAATTTTACCGGTGACCATTTTATCCATCCAGGTATTTCAATACCGAATTGCATTCCATGGGTATGCCCGCTAAGAGTTAGATGCACCTTATTGGAATGTTGCTTAACCTTGGCGTCGAAGTGACTAGGATCATGACTCAATAACACGGTGAACGCATCTTCTGGAATCTGTTCCAGCGCTTTATCTAAGTCACCATAAGGAGGGAATGGAGGCAATCCCCAGTTCTCTACACCTGCGAGGTACATGCGCTGTCCATTGCGCTCAAAATAGCGGCTTTCATTCATAAGAAGGTCCATTCCCATCTCTGCATGGATTTCTTTAAGACGATCAAGATTGGCCACTTTCGCTTCGGGTGAAGGGAATTTCCAATAATCGCCGTAATCGTGATTTCCCAGAATGGAAAAAATGCCCAATTTCCCTTTCAAACGTTTGAACGTCTCAATCCAAGGCTCTGCCTCTTCTGCAATGTTGTTTACCATATCACCTGTAAACACAACGGCATCAGCACCAAGCTCGGTTACCATATCAACACCGTATTGGACCTTTTCTTGGTTATCGAAGGATCCACTATGGATGTCCGAAATCTGCGCTATCGTGAATCCATCAAAAGCTTCCGGTAAATCTTCGTATTCCAAGGTATGGCTGATGACACGGTAGCGGTAGCGACCTTTCCAAATGCCATCAATAATTCCGAGAAACGGAATGGCTGCGAGGCCTAGCGCTATCTTAGAAATGAATGCGCGGCGCTCTGGCAGTATTGCGGGTTGGACGGTAAATAATCGGACCGCGTATTGGATGATCCGCGTAATGTCTTCGAGCAATAGTGGGACGATGGCGATTAACTTAGGTACGGCAAGAAGAATGGACGCTCCGAAAAGGATGCTTCCTACTTTGTAATCCACTTTACCGTTCATCATCATGAAGGTTACGAATAGACTCAGTACAATGTAAGCGCCAGTGATTCCCCAGTAAATCCAGGGTGTGACGGGGCTTTTAAAAACAGTGCGGAAGGCTTGGTAGGCGTAAAGGTCTATGGCGAGAACCATACCCAGGGTAAAGAGTATGCGAAAGATCATTATATCTGTATGTATGCTTAGGAACAACGCCATTTTGGCCCGATTGTTTTAGATTGCAAAAATGGGTAATTGACGCGAAGTCCCTAACTTACCTGCTTTAAATTTCTGACAATTCTAATAAGCAATATATGGGCCAAGAAACCCCGGATCACGATAAAAAGCTTTTTCTTCTCGATGCGTATGCATTGATCTTCCGTGCCTATTTCGCTTTTGCGAAAAACCCGCGAATCACATCCGGAGGATTGGACACGAGCGCCATCTATGGATTTACTACGGCTTTGTTGGACTTGTTGTCTAAGGAAAACCCAACACACATTGCGGTATGTTTCGACCTTCCTCAGCCTACGGAACGTCATGAACTATTTCCAGAATACAAAGCAAACCGCGATGCAACACCCGAGGCCATCAAGATTGCAGTGCCCTACATTCATAAGATTCTAGAAGCTTTCAATATTCCCGCACTTGGTGTTCCTGGCTATGAAGCAGACGATGTCATTGGAACCTTGGCGAAGAAGGCGGAACAAGAAGGCTTTACTACCTACATGATGACGCCAGATAAGGATTTTGGCCAATTGGTGAGTCCTAACATATTTATGTACCGTCCCGGTCGTGGGGGTAATCCGCCTGAGGTTTGGGGCGAAGCGGAAGTTTGTGAGAAGTTCAGCTTGGACCGAGTTGAGCAAGTGATCGATTACCTCGGCATGATGGGGGATAGCGTTGATAATATTCCAGGCTTACCAGGGGTTGGAGCTAAAACGGCTTCAAAATTGTTGGCGGAATACGGTTCACTCGAAGAGACGCTTGCAAATGCTGACTCAATCAAGGGAAAGCTTGGCGAGAAAATCCGCGAGAATGCTGAATTAGGTTTATTGTCAAAGAAATTGGCCCGAATCATTATTGATGTTCCAATTGATCTAGCGCCACAAACCTTGACCCGTGATCCGTGGAATCAAGATGCGCTTTTGGCAATTTTTGAAGAATTGGAATTCCGTACGCTTGGACGTCGTCTGGGTTTAGGACACCATGAATCTAGCGATGATGCACCGGCAGCTCCCAAGGCGGCAAGCACTAAGGTGAATCTTGCTTCGAACGATCAAATGAGTCTTTTTGGTGGCGATGATACGCCAACCCCCGAGGCATCTGTAAGTCCGTCCAATAGAGATTCCGTTGCTACGACAGACCATCTGTATCAGCTCGTTGAAACATTGCCGGAGGCACGTCAATTGGCTTCTTTACTTGCGCAAAAAACTTCTGTTGCTTTCGATACTGAAACCACATCGCTGGATGTATTGGACGCCGAGATTGTCGGGATGAGTTTTTGCTATGAGAAAGGCAAATCGTTTTACGTTGCGGTACCTGAGGATCGGGCGGCAGCGGAAGAAATCATCCATGCCTTCGCGCCATTCTGGTCGAATGACGGTATTGAGAAAATTGGACAAAACATTAAATACGATATCAGCGTCTTGATGAACTACGGCGTTGAAGTTACAGGTCCAATCTTTGATACGATGATTGCGCATTATTTGATACAGCCGGATATGCGTCACGGTATGGACATCCTCGCTGAAACGTATCTAAACTACCAGTGTATTTCCATTGAAACGCTCATAGGCAAGGGGAAGAACCAAAAGAATATGCGAGATCTTGCTCCAGCGGAGATCCTGGATTATGCGGCTGAGGATGCTGATATCACCTTCCAACTCAAGGACTTGTTTGAGCCGATGCTACGTGATACGGGCGTGGACGGCGTATTCCGGAATATCGAGATGCCTTTGGTGCCTGTTTTAGCGCGTATGGAGCGTGAGGGAATCGCAGTGGATGTCAACGCTTTGAATAGCTACAGCATAGAATTGGGCACCTTAATTGAACAGCTTGAAGGTGAGATTATTGAAATTGCTGGAAGGCCATTTAACGTTGGTTCTCCGCGCCAATTAGGCGAGGTGCTTTTCGATGAACTCAAACTCATCGACAAACCCAAAAAGACGAAAACGGGGCAATACGCCACGTCCGAAGCTATTCTAGAAGGGCTGAAGAAAACGCATCCCATTATCAATAAGATTCTGGACTATCGCGAGTTGAAGAAATTGAAAAGCACTTATGTGGACGCATTGCCTGAGTTAGTGCATGCCAAAACAGGTAGAATACATACGAGCTTTAATCAAACGGTTGCTGCCACAGGTCGCCTCTCTTCCACCAATCCAAACCTTCAAAACATTCCAATTCGTTCAGAGAACGGAAGGAAGGTACGTGCCATGTTTACTGCTGCCAATGCCCAGCATACATTAATGGCTGCAGATTACAGTCAAATTGAATTGCGTGTAATAGCTGCCCTTGCCAAGGATGAGGCAATGATAGAGGCATTTAAAAACGGCGAGGACATTCACCGAGCTACTGCGGCGAAAGTATTTGAAGTGGCCCCGGAGGAAGTAACGCGTGAGCAACGCTCGAATGCAAAAACCGTCAACTTCGGTATTGTCTACGGGGTCAGCGCTTTTGGCTTGAGCCAGCAGACGGATATGAGCCGAAAGGAAGCTAAAGCTGCCATCGATGGGTATTTCCGTACGTATCCGGGCATCAAGAAATACATGGATGATCAAGTCGCTTTTGCACGTGAACACGGTTATGTGGAGACCATTACGGGTCGTCGACGCTACCTCAAGGATATCGATAGCCGAAATGCGGTGGTACGCGGTCACAGCGAGCGCAATGCCGTGAATGCACCTATTCAGGGATCGGCGGCAGATATCATCAAGCTCGCGATGATTGAGGTGGACCGTGCCATGCGTGCTGCGAACATGAAATCACGAATGTTGCTTCAAGTGCACGATGAATTGGTCTTTGATGCCGTGCAAGAAGAATTGGATGCGCTGAAGGCACTTGTAATTGAAAAGATGGAAGCAGCGGTAGATCTAGCGGTACCAATGGTCGCTGAAGTGGGCACTGGTGATAACTGGCTTCAAGCACATTAGAATTCAATTGTTTTTTATCGTAGAATTGTAAGTGAACACTTACAATGACAGAAAAGCAACAAATACTTCTACAAAGTGCGCAGCAATCCTTTTGTAATTTAGGGTATGCTGGTGCATCTACTGCTAAAATTGGACGACTTGCGGGTACCAGTGAGGCCTTGATCTTTCGTCATTTTGGAAGCAAGCGCGACTTGGCAAGATTGGTGGTTAAAGAGGGACAAAAATGCCGTGCTTCAATGTCTTACGGTACATTAAACCATCCGGATCCATCGGAGGTGCTGAGAGGATTTATTGGTCTACATGCCATGTTTTTGGCGGGTAAAGACCCATTTGTTCCTTGGATTGCAGGGATCCGTATTGTCAACGAAAATCCAGATTTTTTTGAGGAGGACGGTTTTATAGTTGAGCGTTTAACCTGGGCAGTTTCTAACGTTGGACACGCCAAAGCCGGTGCCGTGACGCGCATTATTATTTCCACGCTCGATCAAGCTTTGCTCTACGCCTTTAAGGGTCAAGAGGAGCAAGCTGAAGCACTCATTGTTGGTCTTCGTGAAATCATATTAAATGAGTAAGTAATTACTCATTATGTTCTAAACAAATCCAAAAGTGCCCTTTGAGGATCACGGGTCTCGCGCACCATCACTTATTTAACGACCTAGGTGAGCACATTTAACACATGGTGAACCTAAAAGCCACCTAATTGTTGTAACTATGCAACAAATAAAAAATCCTAGTTTTTGGAGCCTTCAGATATTAACCAAAGCATCGGCTATTTGACGGGCAGGTCCCATCGGTTGATTCGGGATGCAGTAAGTGCTGAATTGGTCGCTCAAGGCTATGAGATCAGTTCGACATTTATGCCGGTCTTAGGCTATATGGCGCTCAATCATCCCAAGCCCATTGTCCAACGTGACTTGGCGGATATGCTCGATTTTGATCGCCATAGAGTGAGTAGGATCGTCAAAGAAATTGAGGGGAAAGGTTGGATTCGAAGTCAGACGAATCCAAAAAGCAAGCGCGAGAATCTGATTGAGCTTACCAAAGAGGGCTTTAGTATTTTTAAGGTCATAGGCCAATGCGCATCGGAGGTCTTCGAGCGTGCTTTTGAGGGGTGTTCAAGAGAAGAACGTGAAATAACAGAGAAAACATTAAAAATAATTATCAATAACCTGAGTGCATCATGAACGTAAAAGTCATTCGCAACATCATCATTGCCGTCCTTATCATCGCGGTAAGTCTCTTTGTAAAAAGGAAGCTTTCCGGCATGGCAACCAAGGCGGAGATCAAGGAGAGCAAAACGGCTCCCATAGTAAACACCTTCGCTTTTTCATCCGGTACAGTTCCTTTGCCGCTTGAATTGTACGGAAAGTTAAATGCCGTGAATCGCGTTGACTTGCTCGCCGAGGTTAGCGGTTCTTTTGTAGGCGGTGATCGCCAATTTCTCGAAGGCGTCGCTTTTCAAAAGGGAGAAGTTCTGATAGCGCTTGATAACCTTGAAGCCACGGCAAATGTGATGAGCCTCAAAGGGAATTTCATTAATGCTGTGGTAGGCATCCTCCCAGATATTAAAATGGATTATGCATCGTCTTATCCCGATTTCGAATCGTTCTTAACCGATCTGAGTCTATCGAAGCCTTTGCCAACGCTCCCACAAACTTCTGGTACTCTAGAGAAATTTCTAATTGCACGAGGGATTCAAAGTGCGTACTACCAAGTTAAAAGTGCTGAAGAGCGATTGCAAAAATTTAGTATTCGCGCACCTTTTAATGGTGTGGTTGCTGTAGCGAATGTGAAGCGCGGGAACCTAGTAAGTCCAGGGCGTGCTTTGGGAACGTTTGTGGGAACTGGCGCGTATGAAGTAAAAAGTGCAGTGACCTTAGCCTATGCAGACGACCTGAGCGTGGGACAATCGGTTCGATTTACCAGCCCAGATATTGAGGGGAATTGGACGGGTCGTATAGACCGCATCAGTCCAATTGTAGACGGCGCAAGTCAAAGTATCAATGTTATAGCTACGGTTCAGGGCAAGGAACTTCGTGAGGGCATGTACTTGACCGGAACAATTGAAGGACTGACAGTAGAAAACGCTATGAGGGTGCCTTCTTATGTGGTCTTTGACAACGAATACGTTTACACCGTGGAGAATGATAGCGTACTCCAAAAACAAAAGATACATGTGGTGGAGTGGCTCGACGATTCCATCATTATTACAGGTATTGAGGAAGGCACTAAGCTGGTCGATTCACCGACCTTGAAGGCCGCTGCCGGAACTATTGTGAATGCAATCGGGAACAACAGATGAAACGACTGATAGAGTTCTTTATAAAGTATCCTGTCGGAGTCGATACCCTATTGATCGGGTTTTTCTTCTTTGGCTGGATCAGCTATTCAAGCTTAAACACCACCTTCTTTCCGTTGGTGGAATCGCGCTTGATTACCATCACTGCCGTCTATCCGGGAGCTTCACCGGAAGAGATCGAAGAGGGGGTGGTCAATAAAATCGAGCAAAACCTCAAAGGCTTGACGGGGGTTGAGCAATACACCTCCGTTTCTAGTGAAAATGCAGCGACCATTCGCGTAGAGGTTTTGAAAGGTTACGATACAGACCTGGTTTTGGAAGATGTGAAAAACGCCGTGGAACGCGTCCCTTCCTTCCCAACCGGATTAGAGCCTGTACGAGTTTCAAAGCAAGAAAACCTCACCTTGGCCATGAGCATGGCACTCTCTGGTGAAGGAGTGGATTTGGTGAGTTTGAAGCAGGAAGCACGCCGATTAGAGCGTGACCTTCGCCTGAAAGATGGCATTTCAAAAGTGACTTTAGGTGGTTTCCCTGAAGAAGAAATTGAGATTGCATTGGACAAGAATACCTTGCGTAAGTACAATCTTACGTTAACACAGATAGCCAATGCCCTTCGCGCCACCAACCTAGATATTACTGGGGGGACCATAAAAGGAACCCGCGAAGAAATGCTCATACGTTCGCGAAACAAGAACTACGACGCTCAAGAACTGCAAAACATTATTGTTTATACCAGTCCTACAGGACAGATCGTTCGATTGAAAGATTTGGGTGAGGTTCGTGATCGTTGGGCAGATAACCCAACGCGCGCGTCCTTCAACAGTATTCCTTCGGTTGAGATCACGGTAAACAACACAGATCAAGAAGATCTTTTGGCTACCTGCGAATATTTGAAGGAGTTCATCGATGATTACAATTCGAAGACGACCAACATGCAGTTGGACGTTATTCGCGATTTCTCGGTGACACTGCAGCAGCGGAAAGAGCTGCTATTCGAAAATGGATTGCTTGGATTCGTTCTTGTATTGATCCTACTAACCCTGTTTTTGAACATGCGCCTGGCCTTTTGGGTCGCCATCGGGATTCCGGTATCGTTCGCAGGGATGTTCATATTGGCCAATTATTTTGGCATAACCATCAATGTCATTTCGCTCTTTGGTATGATCGTGGTTATTGGGATTCTCGTTGATGACGGGATCGTCATCGCGGAAAACATATACGCACATTTCGAAGAAGGAAAGCCGCTGCTACGAGCAGCATTAGATGGCACTGTTGAAGTTATTCCATCCGTAGTAAGTGCAGTACTCACAACGATTATTGCATTTTCAAGTTTCTTCTTCTTGGATGGACGTGCTGGTGATTTCTTCTCAGAGATGGCATTCATTGTAATTGCAACCCTTGCCGTATCCTTAATAGAAGGCTTGTTGTTCTTACCTGCACACTTGAGCCACAGCAAGCTCGATCGAAATGCCAAAATGAACCCGGTCCAATCGGCGGCCACTGGGGTATTGTTCAAGTTCCGCGATAAGATCTATGCGCCATTCTTGAAGTGGTCTCTTCAAAATAAATTGGTCACTATATCTCTTTTCGTCGCACTCATGTTAGTCACATTTGGGGCCATTGGCGGCGGAATTATTCGTACCCAATTCTTCCCATTCATCGAGCGTGACAATTTGGATATCAGCCTAGATATGCCGGCTGGAACCAATGAGGCCATCACTCAACAATGGATTGATCATATTGAAAACACGGTATGGGCGGTCAATGATAAATACAAGGCCCAGCGCGATGATAGCCTAGATGTGGTGGTAGCCATTCAGAAGAACATTGGTCCATCTACGTCCAAAGCGCGCCTGAATGTCATTCTCTTGGATTCAGAAACGCGTTTAACGCCTTCCTTCTTAATCCAAAACGAAATCCGAGAGGCAACGGGTGAGATACCTGGTGCGGATAACGTGAGTTTCGGTGGGGCGCAGGCCTTCGGTAAACCCATTTCTGTTAGTTTGGTGAGTTATGACCTTGAAGAACTCCGTGCTGCCAAAGAGATTTTAAAATCCAAGCTCAAAGGCATGGAGGAGTTGACGGATGTTATAGATAACGACCAAAAGGGAATACGTGAGATTACGCTCCATTTAACGGACAAGGCAAGGTTCCTTGGCTTCACCCCAGGAAGCATGATGGCCCAGGTTCGTGAAAATTTCTTTGGTTCTCAGGTTCAGCGTTTACAACGTGGCGAAGATGAGGTGAAGGTATGGGTCCGATTGGACGAAAAAGACCGCAAAGAATTGTGGGACCTCGAGGAACTACCTATAGCCACACCTCAAGGGGCAATTCCCCTAAGAGAATTGGCCACCTACACCATTGAGCGTGGAACGGTGAACATCAACCACCTCGATGGGCAACGTGAGTTCCGTGTTGAAAGCGATTTATCGAGCCCGAACGGCTCCGCTCCGGCACTCCTCTCACAAATCCAGGCCGACATTTTGCCTGCCATCTTTGCGCAATACCCATCCGTAAGTGCGCGCTATGAGGGTCAGCAAAAACAGAGCATGAAGACGCAGGAAAGTTCTAAGACAGTGATGCCAATCATCCTGTTCCTAATCATATTGACCATTACATTCACCTTTAGATCCTTGGTGCAAACAATCGTCATTATGCTGCTCATTCCACTAAGTATGACTGGTGTGGCATGGGGACACTGGCTGCACGGCATGCCTATGTCTATTTTGAGTTTCCTCGGAGTAGTTGCTTTGATTGGAATTATCGTGAATGATTCCTTGGTATTGGTGAGTAAATACAACCTGAATGTAAAATCGGGGCAGTCCGTTTATGATGCCATATACAACGCCGGTCTAAGCAGATTCCGCGCCATCTTCCTCACCACGATAACAACGGTTGCAGGTTTGGCGCCTTTGATTTTTGAAACTTCGTTTCAGGCCCAATTCCTCATCCCAATGGCAGTTTCCATCGCGTACGGCATTGGGTTCGCTACGATGCTTACCCTCGTTGTTCTCCCATCCCTTATGGCGCTTGTCAACGACGCAAGAGTCAACATTGTGCACTTGCGTACCCTAGAACGTCCGAGCCGTGAATCGGTAGAACCGGCCATCAAGGAAATGAAGGGCGAGGCGTATTTTAATGAAATAAACAGAAACGATGAAAAATAGAATCCTATTAGCCATCGCCAGCCTATTACTTGCGTCTAATCTATGGGCGCAGGATTCTAAGCCCGCTATAATAGACCTGGATCAGGCTGTGGCCTTGGCATTAGAGAACAACCATGATTTGTTTATTGCGAAAGTGCAATCGGACAAAGCAGAAAATAGTGCTACCCTAGGAAATGCCGGTGCGCTACCTACACTGCGTGCCACAGCAGGTACAAACTACAGCAATCAGAATTCTGACCTGGAGTTTGCCACGGGTCAAACCCAAAACGTATCGGGTGCTCAAAGTGCTGGGCAAAATGCTTCTTTAGGGTTGAGCCAAGTACTCTTCGCTGGTGGTGCCCTTCAGCGTACTTACAGCATCTTGAAATCCGCGGCACAAATGGCGGATGTTGCGGAACTCCAGCAGATCAATGCAACCATTGCACAGACGCAGAGCCAATATTTCGCTATTGTATTGCTCGGTGAAACCGTTCAAACGGCAGAAACGAACCTGACAATCAGTGCAGACCGGTATGCGCGCGCGCAGTTGAAAAAGGAATTGGGCGGGTCCAATACCACTGAATTGCTTGCAGCTGAGGTTGATTTGAACCGAGATAAGATCACGCTAATGGATGCGCGCACACAGCTGCTCAATGCAAAGACCCTCTTCAAGACCTTTGTCGGCATTGAGGGGAGCTACGAATTGGTGCCGGTGGTTAACGACGAATTCGCAGACGTGGACGACCTAATGTCCTTGATTAACGCTGCCCTTGAGAACAACCCGACGCTTCAAATGGCTAAGATCTCTGAAGAAACGGCCTTCATGCAACAAAAACTGGCACAGAGTACATTGTTCCCGTCGCTAAGCGCACAAGTGAGCTATGGCCTCAACCAAAGTCAAGCCGAAGCAGGATTTTTGACTGCTTCACAGCAAACAGGTTTGAACGCTGGTGTGTCTTTGACTTATGACCTTTTTGGAGGCGGTCGGAGCAGAACCCAACGCCAAAACGCGGCACTGGATGTGGAAATTGCGCAACGCCAACGCATCAAAGCTCAAGAAACCATTGAAGCCGCAGTAATCAACGCCGCCGAGGTGTACATGAATGCCCGCGCGAAATACGAACTCGAGAAAAAGAGCGTTGACGTAGCACAGCAAAATTTTGACAAGACAAAGGAACGCTATGACATGGG
>Ga0233450_10001871_pt1 | contig 21294 bp, 17 predicted proteins | sample 011ome_30_FD_189956 | JGI IMG/M metagenome (GOLD analysis project Ga0233450, IMG submission 189956) | Coastal salt marsh microbial communities from the Groves Creek Marsh, Skidaway Island, Georgia - 011501CT (spades assembly) | ecosystem: Environmental > Aquatic > Marine > Intertidal zone >... | reverse complement strand
CAAATCTTCGGTAAAACTGCCCCTCCCGCAAGACACCGAAACCGGAAGCGACACCCCCGCTAATTCGCTACACAAGGTTTTCAGATCGTCAGTCATCACAAAGGGGACTAAACCAGGGCGACGAGGTACTAGAGACAAACCAAACTGTTCCGCTAGGAGATACCCTTGATCACTGCCGCCTAAGGTCGGAATGGACAAGGCCCCGGTAGCCACCACCAAAGACCGGCAGGCGATTCTCAGTCTTTCATCTCCAATCGTTGCCGTGACCAAAAATCGTACTGACTCGCCAACGTCTGGCAGGCTCAGCCCCGATTCCTTCAACCATTGATCGGTTATCTGAGCCACATCCGTGACGGTACAGCCCGTTTGCCAGCGAACACCATTGGCCCGGCATCCGTCCTCCAACATCGCTAGAATTTCTTTTGCAGAACCTTTGCAAAAAAGCTGGCCGTGCTTTCGCTCTTCATAAGCAATGCCTTGCGCCTCTACGAGCTCGATAAAACATTGCGAGGGATATCGACGCAAAGCACTTTTTACAAAGTGTACATTTTCAGACAAAAAGTGATCGGACTCGACGAGGGTATTGGTAAAATTACATCGTCCGCCCCCTGACATCAGAATTTTTTTGCCAAGCTTATTACTGCGTTCCAGCACCCGAACGGTGCGGCCCCGACTGGCAGCCGTCATCGCTGTCATGAGCCCCGCAGCACCGCCTCCAAGTATCAAGACATCAATTGTTTGAATTTCATCCATCTGGGCTTGCCCTACCACCATCGATCATCCTGCTCCAGCTTCGTGTTAAATATGCCACCTCTCAAACCACCAGGTTGAGCGCGCCATCCCAAGGCCTGACGGATACTCGTTACCAAAACAAGTCGGCATCAAACCAAAGCCGGGTTAATTTCATGCCTTCATCCTATAAGGACGTATAGGGGCTCGCCAGCTTAACCGCGGGTTAAATCAGGCTAATCCAGTTGAGATTACCGACCCCATCCCCTAGTTAATCGTTACACCCTATCGCCCCTCGATGTTCTGATTCGATCACCTAGTTGCAAACAACGCCAATCCAGCAGCAACAATCACTGGTTAGACCTTCTTTACGGGCGATTGCCGTTTTAGAATGTCTGCGAACTCTTACTCAGCCGAGACCCCTGATTGACCGTGCAAGACCACAAGCCAGGCGCTTCACCCGGAATCAAACCCAAATTCAAAACCGGCATTTCATCCGTAAGCGTGCTCATCTGCCTGGTTTGCTGGCAGCTCAGCGGCATCGCGAAAGAGGCTTTTGATCCTATCGCGGACTTTAGCACCTATGACCCCGATGTTGCGGCACTGCTGGCGGAATACCACGCCGACTCAGATAGCGAAGGCAGCTTACTGCCGACGGTAATGGCTTATCAGGGCGCCAGCCGAGCAGAAACTTTGGTGGATTTCGAACGCGGCCTGATTAGCATCTCAGCGAGCAACCCGGATTCAGTGCAACAGGCTGCGGTTGAAATATTACTGACTCAGATCGATCCCAGCATCATAGACGCACAAACTGCTGTTGATTTAGGTCTGATTAATACCCGGACTGAGAAACCCTTTTTTTTCCAACAGGTGCTTGATCAAGACCAGCAACCCATCGCCTCAGTGTGGCGAGCCAACCGTTTCGCCGAATATCTTATGAATCGGCAAAACGCGGGCAACCGCTTGATTATTCCGATGGTAGGCAAGCATAAGCAAATCGCTGGTGGCAAGTATTTAAACTTTGTAAAAATCGCGAGCAAGCAGCATATGATCCCAATTCCCCTCATTATGGCGATCATTGAGACTGAAAGCGCATTCAACCCCGTCGCTAGATCAAGATCAAACGCGCTGGGATTGATGCAAATAAAAGCGAACACCGCAGGTCGGGATTACTTCTCAATTATTAAGGGCTATCAGCACACCCCGACAACGGCTTTCCTTTACAATCCTAGCAACAATGTTGAAGTAGGCACCGGCTATCTTAGCATTCTAGCGGATCGATACCTGGCGGGTATCTATCACCCCAAAAAGCTTCAGTACGCAATCATTTCAAGCTACAACGGCGGCGCGGGCAATTTATATAAAAGCCTGGCTCCTAATGGCGGCAAAAAAGCTGCCATTGATCGCATTAACAGCATGACCGTTGAGGAACTCTATTGGTTTCTGACCAACCGCCATATTCGTGGCGAAACCCGCAACTATCTTAAGAAGGTCGCTAGCAGGATGCCAAAATATGAAAATCTCTAACCCTTAACCCAAAGGTCGCCGCCGCCCAGCCTCTCTCGACACTACTTGAGCGGAACCTCCAACGTCCAAGATTTTAACTGGGTAGCCCCCAAAACTTTCAAGGTCAAGCCCACAACGCTACGGCACTAAAGCTTTTGCCAAAGCGAGTACCGTTTCACCCTCGACGCGCTGCTCGTACGGGGCAACAAAGAGCTTTGATCGAATCCTCAGCTGCCGATCAACAATCAAGATTCCTGGATGGGGTATCCCGTAGTGATCATCGCCAGGTTGGTGGGCCTCATTTAAGATGCCCAGTGCCTGAACACTGGCCGCCGCACGATCAGAGAGTATGGGAAACTCGATTGACTCTGCTTCAATAAACGCTGCCTGCAGATCTGGCGCGTCATAAGTCAATGCAACCAAGGTGAAGCCTGCGCGGTCAAAATCTGTTTTAAGTGCTTGCAACTGCACGAGTTGCTTCTGGCAGTAGGGTCACCAGTCGACCGAGCGGCTAGCGATAAAAATAAGACCTCGATCGCCTACAAGCAGCGAAATATCGGTCACGGGCAAAGCCCCTAATCGGGCATCGATTTTAGGAAATTGGCTACCTACCGATAGACCCGGGTCAAAAGCATCATTATCAACGGCGACAAACATATCATCTGTGAGCGCTTGGATAACCCAGCCTTTGACGACATCCCCAGCCAATGCGACCAGTAACCCCAAAACAAGGGTCGCAGAGATTAAGACCGTGAGCCATGGCTTCATCATATTGCTTATCCTTGTCGCTGAGATCAGAAAAACTAACCCGCCAACGGTTGATTTAATTCGAGCAGGTTACCGCTCGGGTCTTGAAAAAAACACTGCTCGCAGACACCCGGGATTGTTGTTGGTTCTGACACCTCGACACCCTGCGTAATGAGCTCCCTTCGAACAGCCTGTAAGTCTCTAACCCCGAAGGCAAAATGCTGGCCCTTGGGCGCCGTGAAGTCAGATACTTGCAGCAAATGCAATTGCTGGTCGCCCATGGATAGCCAACCACCAGGAAAGCGAAGATCGGGACGGTCAATTTCATTAAACCCCAAAATATCTTGATAAAAGGCCATTGCGGCCGCCAAGTCTGTCACGTTGAGCGAGATATGATGCACCGAACTAAGTTTCATAATTTTCCTCTAAAAGTTGACAACTCGCCCATCTGACGGACCTAGGAGATAACCCCTATTTTACGATCTCTAGTCGCACCGGCATACCATCGCAGACAGCGGCATCGGAGCCTGTCAGTATTTCAATTGTTCGATCCGCCCAACCATACTTTGCTGCGCGCAGCTCATGATACCGCTGATGAAAGTCAGTGCTGGCGGTTGCTAAAAACGTCAATTTCTGGCCCCCTCTCACTAAGCTAATATTGGGATTTTCGGGTAATTGAGTGAGCCACCAATCACCCTGGCTGCCATGCTCAATCAAGACACTCTCTGGCGTATCAACGACCCAGACCCGAACCTCATCAATGCCACCCTCGGCATTTGGCCTTAATAAGGTTACCACTTCACCGCCAAGCTCCGAGGCGGCAAAAATGCTCGCAAAGTAACCCATGGGCAAGAGGATTACGATAACAACCAGTATCTTGATCCCTTTCATTGAATTGTGTCCTGTGGTTTTTCCTCTGATTTACGCGATCTGAATCTTAAACGTTGATCGCCTCTCAATGCCGCGCTTTAAGACTGTCCAAGCCTTGAGCATAACCGTTATAGGCAGACAAATACGATTCTAACGAGGGTTACTGGCTCGATTCACGCGCTCAGAGCGATGGTGTCGCTCTAGTTTTCAGCAGGCGCCTGAGCGCTGAAGCAGCGTTGCCGACCTTAACCCTAGCCTCTTGCCCGGGCGAGGCATAATCCGAATCATCACCGAGCAAGCAACGCACACGTGGAACAGCAACCCGCGGCAATGACTCGTGACAATGAATCACCACTTCGCTGTTGTAGACAACCTCTACCTTTAAGGGTCAAATGGAAACGTTGGTCAGTGCCTCGGAGATACCCCACAATCGATTGATTGCTTCAAGATCTCGGGCAGCAGGATCGACCTTCGCGATCCCGGCAGACCGTGCAAATTCGCCCATGCCGGTCGGGCCATAATAGTCCCCTCCCTTGGCGTCTGGATCTGTGGCTGCCCGCAAGCTCGGCAATGCCCCTTCTGCGGCGCTGTTCATAATCCATTCCAGGGGTAAAAATAAAAAACGCATCAGACCGATGTGTCTACCGAGCTCTGTATTCGACCCACCCGGGTGCGCGGCAACGGCTAACGCACTGGCACCACTGGCCTCTAATCGTTGCTGCAAGCCAAAGGTAAACAACATGTTCGCAAATTTACTCATTTGATAACGCTTCATCCGACTGTACTTACGCTCTGCATGAATATCATCAAAGTCAATCGCCGCACCCCTGTGAGCAAGGCTGCTAATGTTAACAATTCTAGCATCTGCTCTCGCTTTGAGCATCGGAAGCAAGTGCCCGGTCAGGGCAAAATGGCCTAAATGATTTACACCAAACTGTAATTCAAACCCATCCTCGGTGAGGGTCTTTGGGGGCACCATAACCCCCGCGTTGTTAATCAGCAGGTCAAGGTGAGATTCGGTTTGTTGCACCTGTCCTGCGGCCTTTTCAATGCTCGAGAGACTGGCGAGATCCAAAGGCAGCCAGGCGAGATCAGCATCAGGCAGTTTCGATTGGATCGCTGCGATAGCTTCTGCAGCGCGAGATTCATCGCGACATCCCAGAAGCACTCGAGCGCCCCGTGCAGCTAATACCCTTGCAGTATGGAAACCAATACCAGTATTGGCGCCCGTCACGAGCGCCGTTTTACCCTGTTGGCTTGGTACATCAACTTCCCGGTACACCGTCGCCATTGGCTTCTCCTTTACGCTTTTAGGTCAACCCAAATAGGATCAGCCCTCGAAGATCTTACCCATCTCGACGGCCCGCAAGGGGGTTTCCTACCCAATAGCTTGGCTCACAAAATTTGGCCTGGCCTGGCGATCTCGCGACGCTACGCAACCCGCTGGGACCCCTTTTCATCAGCCGCGATTGAACTCCCGAATAACTGACCCTGGCCGCTGACCAGTGTGCACACAGTTTTCGACCACAACTTCACCGGCTACCAAGGTTGCCGTGTAGCCCCGGCTTTTGACCACGAACCGGCCACCACCGTGAGGAAAATCATTAACATATTCAGGGTGTTGGGTGGCTAAATTATCGTAATCTATTACATTGATATCAGCAATGTAACCCTCTTTCAAAACCCCCCGATCTTTCAGACCAAGTACCTCAGCCGATTGCTGCGTGATTTTGTGAATCGCTTCGGGCAACGTATACACACCATGCTTACGAGTGAGTTCAGACAGCAGAACCGTGGGCGAGTCGGTATCCGTAAAGATGCCTACATGGGCACCTGCATCACCCAACATTGGGATTACCTGATCCAACTGCATGTACTGCCACTGATTGTGTAGCGCTCCACCAAAAGCCCAATAATTGAACAATTCCCGGCCTTCAGATGCTAGTAAACGCTCGACATACATCTCGACAGGATCGCAACCGGCCGCATCGGCCAGCTGTTGCAGTGAAGCTTTCTGATCCAAATCTAGGTCAGGGATATCATTCATACCAAAAGGATGAAGCATATGAGCCATCTTCGATAAATGCCCGATTGCTTTGCCATCTTTGATTAACCTTGCCCGAGTATCGTCATTTCTGAGGGCATCGACCCGGTCAGCCAGTGTTGGTAACGCCATCAATTCTGACCAGGCCTCGGATTCTTTGGTAAAGGGCGATAGCTGCGCCAACCCAAAAAAGGCGCCGCTTGGACGAGTGTGACAAATGCCAGAGATACGCTTACCAGCTTGATTGTGCTTATTAAAAAAATCCCGCCAGCGGCTAACGCCACCATCGCCCTGGGGCCCCGTTCCACCAGAAAATAAAATCTGGCAGCCCATTTCTGCGCCCTGCTCAAACATTTTTAGTTCGGTATCGAACCGAGTTTGAAAATCGTTGGCGGACTGAAACAAAGCGCCGACACCCCCAGCCTCAACAACGGCTTGTTGAATTGCGCTGGTTTCTCTCAAATCGGCCCAAGTTCCTGGCGTGCAGCGGCCGTCAGGCACGGTATGCGGGATGAATCGAGAAGTTGAAAACCCTACCGCGCCGGCCTCGACCGACTCTTTCACCATGCGCACGATCTCGGCTAATTCTCGATCATCGGCTTGCACATCCTTGTCCATGGATTTATCGCCCATGGCTTCAAATCGAATCGCCGAATGGCCTGCCAAGCCAACAATGTTAAGCGCAGGCTTTAGGGCTTGAACAGAGTCTAGATAACCGCCATATCCCGTCCAGTTCCAGGGAAGCCCATCCAAAATAGCTTCCGCGGCAATATCCTCAACGGATTCCATGAGCTTGGCCATATATTGCCGATTATTCTCAGATACTGGTGCAAAACCGACACCACAGTTACCGATCAGCGCTGTGGTCACACCATGAAAAGAACTTGACGTAAGCTCTGGATCCCAGCCCACCTGAGCATCTAAATGAGTATGCAAATCTACAAACCCTGGTGTCACGGTTTGCCCAGTTGCGTCAATGGTTCGACCGCTTTCAGCAGCACTCAAATCGCCTAAGCTGGCAATTCTGCCATCTTTGATACCGACATCACCTTTAAATGGTGCACTGCCGGTACCATCGACAATTGTGCCGCCTGAAATGACAAGATCATAATTCATGTCGCGCTCCTCTAGGTTTACTATGCTTGAGCCCATTGATCACGCTTCTTTTACGCGCCACTGTGAAGCTCTTCTTGAGTTCCAAAGTGCCATAACGCCGACCATATTGTCCAGCCCATAAATGGCGCACCGCCTGATACATCGCAATTAACAAGACAGCGTGCTAAGGAACCCATGGCGGCAACTGGCCCGCTTACGCTGGTAGATTGGATCGGCCCATCGCTCTTGTCCTTTTTGCGCTAACGTTGCTATTCCCTAAATCACGCTCTTCGGTTCCTGGTTCATCACCGGCCAATTCCAATTTCGATTCCGTCCATTAGAAAAGTCAATTGGCTTTTGATAGGCTCGGTTGGCAGCGCCTCAGCCAATCTAGGAACCGTAATGACAGACATCGCATTTAACCAAATCGACACCAACGGCATCAGCATGCGGATCGCCGAGGCGGGTTCCGGACCGTTGGTGTTATTGATCCATGGTTGGCCAGAATCTTGGTACTCTTGGCGCCATCAAATTACCGCCCTCGCTGCGGCAGGCTTCCACGCGGTGGCCCCAGATATGAGAGGCTACGGCGGTACCAGCGCGCCTGCAGCGGCAGAAGCCTATCGAATAGACCATCTTGCCAAAGACGTGATCGGCATCATCGATCACTTTTCACAAGACACTGCAACCATTGTTGGCCACGACTGGGGCTCTATGGTCGTTTGGTACACAGCACTTTTCCACCCGAGTCGGATCAATGGTGTGATGGGCATGAGCGTACCCTATGGCGGTCGCGCCAAGCTGCCACCCCTTGATAGCTTTAAAGCTGCCATGGGCGACAATTTCTTTTATATCCTCTATCACAATGAGGCCGGAGGCGTTGCGGAAGCCGAATATGACGCCGATCCTAGGGGCATTTTATCCCGATTGTACGCGTCACCTGCGTCCCCCCGAGCCCCCGCAAAAATCACGGACCCCAGACGCTCAGCAGGTGGCTGGATCGATCGATTAGGCGAGGTCACGGCCCAACCCGATTGGTTATCTACTGAGGATCTCGATTACTTTGTGAACGAATTTACGCGCAGTGGATTCCGCGGAGGAGTCAATTACTATCGAAACTTTAATAGCAACTGGGAGATAACCAGTGAGCTTGACCCAGTCATTTCTATGCCTGCTGCGTTTCTCTCTGGCGCTCAGGATGTCGTTATTCAAGGTGCTGATGAAACCGCGCTGCGAAACATGATGGCGCCAGTGATGGCAGATCTTCGAGACATCACTCTGATCGACAATATGGGGCACTGGATCCAACAGGAGGCCCCCGAGGCCACCAACGCGGCCATCATCGAGTTTCTTCAGGGGCTCTCTCTCACCTAACCCGTAGGGTTTCGATTTTTCAGAGGGGCCAAGCCTTCTCGGCGGCAGATCGTCTGTCGCAGGCGATTCCGAGCTACAGCCAATGATTGAAGGCTTCTAAGCACCATGCCAGGAGTGAGCCTAAAATAAAGATATAGATCGGTGGCATGCTCAACAGCAAACCGAGCATTCGCTTCTCAGAGCTTTGGTAGTATCCACGGGCGTAAAGCAACCGACCCAAAGGCCACAACAAACCGATCAGCCCTGCATACAATGGGCTGACCGCAAATGTGAACAACCACAGCCCAGGTAGAAATAGCGCTAAATGCTCAAGGGTGTTTACATGCGCCCGAACATATCGTTGGTAATCTTCCGGACCATCATGCGATGGTGCGGGCACATTATACCGCCCTCTTGCTCGCCCAGACTCAAATAACGTGTAATAGTACACTAGCAATGCCAAAGCACTGACAATCCCTGGAAAGATCAGTTCATCCATAGACTTTTCCCTGCCACGAAGGACATCGTTTATTAGAGGTTACCCAATTGTCATCGTGTTGATGATCGTTTTTTTAGCGCCTGTCAGTTTCCTGATCATTGCAGGCTCTACCCTGCTTTTGCTAAAACCATTCTCAGGCACCGCTTACAAGTAACGCCAGCTTCAATCTTACTCGGAGGCTGTCAGCCCATTCACCTTTTTTTGGCCCACGTTCTCGCTCAAATTGCCCACGCTCTGGGACCCACCATTTTTATCATCGATTCATACACAGCGCTACGCTGCTCATCTCTGATGAGCGGTTATCTCGCCATTGGCCTTTAAAACCCCATTGAAAACCCCTTCGAACCACCCAACAACCGATCGTGACAACCAAGATTTGCTAGGTTTACCCAGCCCATACGCTGAGATCAGCCCGTGTTATGAGGGCAATTGTGCACCCCACCGGTTGAACATCCAATACCTCCCAAAAATTAGTTGATGTTGACGCGGGTTGCCCATACCAATTTCGATGTTTTGCCAATAGCATCCAGATCGTTAACGGAATTTCACTGGAAACCGGATTTTTAACTAGCACAACCTGAACAACGCATAGACCAAACAATCGATATCTCAACGCCAGCTTTGGTTCTTTCATGCCATCGGCAAGACCTAGCGGGCACTAGCAAAACAGAGGTTTGCAATACAGAGTCTTCCAATACCGGTTTTTCAATACCGTTTTTTTAATTAAGGCCTTGGGTACTGGTTCTTCTAATACAGGGCTTTTATTACACGGGCTTTGCGAAAGACAGATGACCGCATGTTTGATCTTGATTCTATGAGATACTCTACGCATAAATACCTTTGACTAAAAAGGATTAATTAATGGCTAAATTATGGTCTCCAATTTGTGACCAACTCAATATCGATGTGCCTATTTTCGGTTTCGCGCACGACATTGCTACGGTTGCGGCAATTTCTAATGCTGGCGGTTATGGGGTCTATGGCGCGACCCGCCGGTTTCCCGAGGAAATCACCGATGAATTGGAAGAGATCAGGGGCTTGGTCGGGGACCGCCCCTTTGGCGTTGATTTAGTGCTGCCGCCCGGTATGCCAGAGCACAATTCGCGAGAAGCCATCGAGCTGGAAATCCCTCAGGGTCACAAAGATTTTGTTCAAAGCCTTATCGAGCGTTATAACATTCCACCGGCTACAGAACCCGGTATGCGCACGCGTTTCATTCGTTCGAGCGAAATAGAAGCTGCACAAATCCAAAGCGTGCTCAATGCGCCTGTCGATATGTTCGCCTGCGGTATCGGCGCACCGGCGCCCGTCGTACAAGCAGCCAAAGGTAACGGCATGACCACGCTGGCCCTAATTGGTAGCCCACATCATGTGCAACGGGCCATCGATGCTGGGGTTGAGATTATCGTTGCTCAAGGATATGACGCTGGCGCACATACAGGCCCCATCGGCACTTATTCCCTGGTGCCTCAGATCGTTGAAGCTGCCGGTGACGTGCCGGTCTTGGTTGCAGGCGGCGTAGCCACCGGGCGACACATTGCCGCGGCCCTGGCGATGGGTGCTCAAGGCGTCTGGATGGGAACCGCTTGGCTGCTTTCAGAGGAGCATCAAACGCATATGCACCCTGTTAATACTGCAAAACTTTTGGCTGCAGGCAGTGGTGACACCGTTATTACTCGTTCGGAATCCGGAAAAACCTTTCGCCAAATCCGCACTGGTTGGAGTCAAGCCTGGGAAGATGAGCGCGCGCCAGAGCCCCTAAAAATGCCTTATCAGGATGTTTTGGTGGGTGACTTGTTGGGGGCGATAGAGGAGCACGATATTGAGCCTTTGATCCATTCAGGTGCTGGGCAAAGCGTCGGTTATTTCAATGAAATCAATAGTGTACAGGTCATCATGAACAAATTAGTTACTGAAACCGTCGAGGCGTTAGAACAGCAAAGGCAGTTTCTAAGGCCGTAATCGGCCATTGGCGTTCGTACCTAAGCCACCTCGGGAGTCAGCATTGCACCCTAGCCGCAGCCCTATTGGTCTATCGAAGGACGCCCTGACCGCATCTAGCGCCCGGCAAAAGCAAACAATTATGCAAAGTTTTATACTCGCGCTACTTCTTTGCGCAGGGATTGGTTTTGATCCCGATCATGTGCGCGCGGCGGACTACGAACAGAGCCAACCGGATCAAATTGTGCTGCTTCATGGCATCGGCAAGTCGAGTCGCTCCATGCAAAAGCTAGCAAACAATTTAGAACGTGCTGGCTATCACGTGCTCAATCTAAGTTACCCCTCTACCCATTTCACCATCGAGGCCCAAACAGCCCATGTAACGCCTCTTATCCGCTCGACGTTCTCGCCAAGCATCACCACCCACTTCGTCGGCCATTCCATGGGCGGGCTTGTAGCAATAAGCACGGCACAAAACCTTCCGGACTTTTCGATCGGTCGTATGGTCCAGCTTGGCACGCCAAATTTCGGCAGCGAGGTGGCTGATTGGCTCGTTAAAAATCCGATTTATCAGCGATTTTATGGACCGGCAGGCGCGCAACTTACCACGCGAGCACAAAAGCCGGCGGCGAATGCGCGCTTGCCTTATGAGCTTGGCATCATCGCCGGTTCTGCCACGATAGATCCGATCTCATCGATGATCATTCCCGGAAAAGATGATGGCAAAGTCGCTGTTCTTCGCACCGTGCACCCTGCTATGCAGGATCATATTACGATCGCGGTCGCTCACCCATTTCTGCCAGGCTCAGCCCAAGCAGGCTCGCAAGTGAAATACTTTTTAAAACACGGGAAATTTAACCGAAACTGACCAGGCGACGGCGCCGAGACTCAAAGCTTTCAACCGTCGTGGCTGGCACCTCGAAAACGCGCGACTAACTGTTGCGCCGCCAAGGTCGCTGGTAACTCACCCGACTGCACTCGAGCCTCAAAAAAGGGTAATTCTTCGGCAACCTCAGGATGATCCTTCAAAGCCTCTAACAGAATTGCAGCGGTTTCTGACCACAACCAAGTTTTTGCCTGCTCAGCGCGCCTTGAGCCGAATTCTCCGGCTGCAACCAATTGCTGCTTGAACGCATCAAGGCAGGACCAAATAGCGTCCATGCCGCGCCCCTCAAGCGCCGAACAAGCGAGCACTTCTGACGTAAAAGCCTGGGAGCGTGACCGCATCAGCTGCAAAGCCGACCGGTAGTCTGCAACCGTTTGTTGGGACAACGCTTGCTGAGCACCATCCGCCTTATTAACCAGAATCAAGTCCGCCAATTCCATGATGCCGCGTTTAATCCCCTGGAGATCATCGCCACCACCGGGAGACAACAAAAGCACAAACAAATCCGTCATTTCTGACACTGCGGTCTCGGATTGCCCTACCCCAACCGTTTCGATCAACGTCACTTCAAAACCTGCAGCCTCGCACAGAAGCATTGACTCGCGAGTTCGCCGGGTAACCCCACCTAGCGTATTACCCGCCGGTGAGGGACGAATAAAGGCCTTGGGATTAACACTCAGTGAGGGCATTCGCGTTTTATCACCTAGAATGGAGCCGCCGCTTAATGCCGAGGTAGGGTCGACCGCAAGCACAGCAACCCTGTGACCTAGATCGGTAAGATATTGGCCGAGTGCTTCGATGAGCGTTGACTTTCCCACACCAGGCGCGCCCGAGATGCCAATTCGCAAGCTACTTTTGCCCGCCGCGACAGCCTCCTCGAGCAAAGCGCCTGCTGCCGCTCGATCATCGGACCTGGTCGATTCCACCAGCGTAATACCCTTGGCCAGGGCACGCCGGTCGCCGGCAATGATTTGCGAGGCAAGGCTCACCATGCACTCGCCTTTACTACAACCCTAGCTTCTTGCTTGAACAACCTAATTTGCCAAAAAAGCCGCATCTCAGGCCTGCTTTAACGCTTGATCGATCAGCGCTAGCACCGAAGATGCGGCCTCAGGGATATTGGTTCCCGGTCCAAAAACCGCCGCCACGCCTTCGGCTTTGAGCATGTCATAATCTTTGGGTGGTATCACGCCGCCGCAGACGACCAACACATCCTCAGCGTTCGCCGTTTTAAGCGCAGCGATTAACTGTGGCACTAGGGTTTTATGTCCCGCCGCCTGAGAAGATACACCGACCACGTGGACATCATTTTCGATGGCCTGCTGCGCAGCCTCCTGAGGTGTTTGAAACATCGGGCCAACATCAACATCAAAGCCTAAATCAGCAAACGCGGTTGCGATCACTTTAGCGCCTCGATCATGCCCATCTTGCCCCATTTTAACGACGAGCATTCTTGGCCGCCGGCCATGCCGTCCAGCAAAATCCTCGACATCTTGTTGGATCCCCATAAAGCCCTCATCTCCTTCGTAGGATGCGCTGTAAACCCCTGAAATGGAGCGATGCTGTGCAACGTGACGCCCCCAGGCCGCTTCTAACGCATCCGAAATTTCACCAACTGTCGCCCGGGCTCGGGCCGCATCCACAGCAAGTGCGAGTAAATTCTCAGTCTCACCCTCGGCGCCAGCTTTGAGTGCGGCTAGCGCATTATCGCATGCGGCCTGATCGCGATTGGCTCGAACAGCTTTCAGTTTCTCGATTTGGGAGGCTCGGACGGAACTGTTATCTATATCCAAAACCTCAACGTCAGGCTCCACCGCTAACTGATATTTATTGACGCCAACGATTACCTCTTCGCCCCGATCGATTCTGGCTTGTCTTTGCGCTGCGGCAGCCTCGATCCGCAATTTTGGCATACCACTTTCAACCGCCTCTGTCATACCACCTAGGGCTTCAACTTCATCTATCAAAGTTCTCGCGGCCTCAACCAACTCATTGGTTAGCGCTTCGACATAATAAGAGCCAGCAAGCGGATCGACGACCTGCGTCACGCCCGTCTCCTCCTGAATGAGCAACTGGGTATTTCTAGCAATCCGCGCCGAAAATGGCGTCGGCAACGCCAGCGCCTCATCAAACGCGTTGGTATGTAGCGATTGGGTGCCACCCAAAACCGCCGACATGGCCTCAATGGTTGTGCGCATAATATTGTTGTAGGGGTCTTGACTGGTCAAGCTCACTCCAGAGGTTTGGCAGTGTGTCCGAAGCACTAAAGATCCACTGTTTTTTGGCGAGAATTTCTCTTCCATGAGCGTCGCCCACAAAATGCGTGCGGCTCGGAGTTTGGCAATCTCCATAAAAAAGTTCATGCCAATACCAAAGAAAAACGACAGTCTAGGCGCAAATGCATCGACGTCTAGGCCGCGGTTAATCGCGGTTCTGACGTATTCAATGCCATCGGCGATCGTGAAGGCTAGCTCTTCAACATTGGTCGCACCCGCCTCTTGCATGTGGTACCCACTGATCGAAATCGAGTTAAACTTTGGCATGTTTGTCGCTGTGTAACCGATAATATCGGCGACTACGCGCATGGAAGGCCCTGGCGGGTATATATAAGTATTACGCACCATAAATTCTTTTAGGATGTCATTTTGCAGCGTTCCCGCTAACTGCTGAGGCTCAACGCCTTGCTCCTCGGCCGCCACGATGTAGTTCGCCATAACCGGGAGAACCGCGCCGTTCATCGTCATTGATACGGAAACCTCGCCCAGAGGAATGCCATCAAATAGAATCTTCATGTCTTCCACCGAGTCAATGGCGACACCCGCTTTACCGACATCACCCTCGACCCGAGGATGGTCCGAGTCATAGCCACGGTGGGTTGGCAAATCAAAAGCAACAGACAAACCCTGCTGACCAGCTGCCAGATTGCTACGATAAAACTGGTTCGATTCTTCGGCGGTGGAAAAGCCGGCGTACTGCCGAACGGTCCATGGACGACCCGCATACATCGTCGCTTTAGGGCCCCGAGTGTAAGGGGCCATACCCGGCAAACTGCCCGTATGATCGAGCCCCTGCACATCAGCCGCGGTATAGAGCGGTTTCACGGTAATGCCTTCTGGCGTATGCCAGTTGAGGTCTTCGATCGGGCGACCCCGCAACTCTTTTTCAGCTAGGCTCGCCCAAGTTTTGAGTTGCCCTTTTAGATCATCGGTCATGGTGTATCTCCCGTCGTGCCACGCTCCAAGGACGCTCAGTGTATCCAATCCATCCAGTCACGGAAACTGATGATCAGGAGCCATCGACCGCCTCAACTTGGCGCAGTTCAGATTCAATCCATTGGTCCATGGTGATTTCAAGCAGCGATAGAGGAATCGCGCCCTGGGACAACATGCGATCATGAAAGCGTTTTAAGTCAAATCGATCACCGAGCTGACTGCTCGCCTTATCTCGCAACGCCAGCATCTTTAGCTGACCAATCTTGTAGGCGAGTGCTTGCCCAGGCCAGCTGATGTAACGATCAATTTCATTGATGATATCGAGCTTTTTTCGCGGCGCATTGCGTTCAAAGTAAGCAATCGCTTCGTCTCGACTCCATCCCTTATAATGCATGCCCGTATCGACCACTAAACGCACAGCGCGCCACATGTCGTAGCTCAATTGGCCAAACTGATCATAGGGGTCTTGGTAGAGTCCAATGTCATATCCCAGACGCTCAGAGTACAGCCCCCAACCTTCAGTAAAGACCGTAAACCCAGAATAACGCCTAAAATTGGGCAACGATTCAAGCTCTTGCTGCAGGGCAATCTGAAGATGATGCCCCGGCATCGCCTCGTGAACCGTTAGCACTGGAATTTCAAATTTTGGTCGTGACGCAGGATTGTACAAATTGACCCAGTAATAACCTGCTCGACTGCCATCTGCCGCTGGCCGCGTATAGTATGCGGTAGTGGTATCCGGCGCTACCGCTTCTGGAATCACCTTGATGCCATAAGGCATTCGAGGCAGCTTGGTAAACAAGCGAACCAGCTCTGGATCGATGCGCTTTGCCTGCGCTTCATAGGCTCTAAGCAGGTCCTCTGGATCTTCGAAGTAAAATTGCGGGTCAGTCCTAAGAAAGTTAAAAAAAGCGTCGAGAGATCCCTCAAAGCCTACTGCAGCTTTTACCGCCATCATCTCGTTGCGTATTCGCTGAACTTCTGTCAAGCCGACTTGATGCACCTCCTCCGGCGTCATATCGGTGGTGGTATATCGACGAACGCGATATTCATAAAAAGCGGCGCCATTGGGTAAGTCAGACGCCCCAATGCTGTCACGACATGCTGGTAAATATTCCTCATTGAAGAACTTTTCTAACGTTTGGTAAGCGGGGATAACAGTTTCGGTAATAATGCTCCGGGCCTCGCTCTGCAATCGGGCTTGCTGCGCTGGCGCAATGGAATTTGGCAGTATTTCAAAAGGTTTAAAAAACAGACTTTCTTCAGCCGTACTCACTAGCTGTTTAGCGATTTGACCTGGCACCCGGCTCATGGTGATCTTGGGCGGCACATAACCCGATGCCATGCCCTCTTTCATGAGCGCAATGGTTTGCTGCATCAATTGATCGATTTGAGCTAATCGAGCTAGCCAATCGTCAAAATCCTGAACCGTCTCTAGGCGCAATCTGTCGCCAATCTCATCGAGGGTTTGAATGCCCCCTCTTTGACTAATGGGCATCAGGTGCGTTGGATGCTCAGCTTCGGCCATCCGTGACTCATAAGCTTGATCAAAAAGCAGGAAATTAATCTGATCTTGTGGCGACAAGCTTTCCTGATCGATCGAATCTAACCGCTTAAGTATCGCTGCGTTCGCCATGCGTCGACGCTCAAAACTGGCTGCTGACAGCTCACCCCAAGCACGATTGAATCGGCGATCACCCAGCATCGAAGCCCAGACCGGGTTGTCTTGCATATCCAGCTCCCAGGCTTCCTCGAACAGACCATAAAGCGCACCTTGGGCTGCCGGTCTGCTGCCAACATCAGCATCAGCGACCTTAACACCGCCTATTAAGGCAACAAAGATACTGATCGCGATTACAAATATTTGCTTCATAACATCCCCTAAAACACGTTTTGTTGCCCGTGACTATACGCCAATGCAAGGGCGATCACTGTGAGCCTCTCAGCACCTACCGCAGATGCATCAAAGTAAAGCCAATACTCAAGACCGGCACTTCGCTCAGCGCACAGGTCCGGCCTCCGCCATGCAGCAGCGATCCAGCTAGACAGCTAGACAGGTAGACAGCGAGACAGCAACCACTTTAAGGGAACTTTCGATCACCAAGGTCGCAAAGGCGCGCTAGCCCTGGCGAAAGTCACAAGCGGAGTCGAGGCTACCTGTCAGCCCGCTATCTTCGATTCGTTAACCCTCAAAACAGCTTTCGCTACCAGTTGATTTGAATTACCCTGCGGGAAACAGTGCACGCCAGTAATAAAAACCGACCATTCGGCGGCTCAACTCGCCTTATGAACGCTATCGCTAGTCATTTCGGACAGAACATCTATGGCCAACTTGCATCTATCCGTCTCTAGCCATCGGTTCAAGCGGTCGCCTTTTTTCGATCGTAACGATTATCCGGATACAAACTATGGAATTTATAACAACCGTTTGTATCCTTTAAGTTCAAACCTAGATCAAAAAGCACATTACCAACATTTGCGTAGCCAATGCTGTCTTTATGATGTCCCTGAAACGCCACTACGCATTACTGGACCGGATCGTATCGCCTTTCTCAATAAGCTCTTCACCCGCGATATCAGCAAAATAAAGGTCGGTCGTGCTGGCTATGCGATTGCTTGCAATCATGAGGGCGGCGTCCTCATGGATGGTGTTCTGATGCGCCCAAATGACGATGTGTTTATTTACGTACAAGCTAATGGCGATTTTTTGAATTGGGCAAATGCCCATGCCGCTAATTTCGATGTGTCGATTGAAGATTTTGATTCCTGGGTATTGCAGATCCAAGGGCCAACGTCCCTTCAAGTTCTCGAAGCTATTTCAGACATTGATCTGACTGCGTTTCCATACTACGCGGTAGGCGAAATCATGATTAACGGCAATCCGTTTTATGTCTCTAGAACTGGCTGGACAGGTGAGCGCGGCTTCGAAATCTATTCCATCGGTGACGGCTTTGATGGCGGCGCACTCTGGGATTATCTTTTGACCAAAGGCCAGCCAGCTCAGTTGCTTGCCTCTAATGTCTCGTCTATGCATATCAGGCGGCTAGAAGCCGGGATATTAGATTACGGCACAGATATTGATCAGCGTATCAATCCCTTCGAGATAGGCTTCGGCCATTTTGTAGATTTTAAGAAGCCGGACTTTATCGGCCGAACCGCGCTTTTTGCAACAGACCAACGGCGCGTTCGGCTGCTAGGCTTGAAAACCATTGAGGTAACGCCCGCACGAGGCAACGCCCTCGTCGATCGTTATGGTGAGCAAATTGGCACTGTCACCGCTGGTGCTTGGTCACCCACGCTTGACAGCGGTATCGCACTCATCTGCCTAAACCGGGGTGTTGACGCCTCTGAGCCGATCATGATCCAGCAGGATCAAAACCAATTTTCAGCAACCCTGTGCGCATTGCCTTTTTACGACCCACAAAAAAAGTTACCGAGATAAGCTTATGTTTGCATCCAACAACTTCTTATTTACGGCAGAAATGACGCCGGACCTTTCAACCGACTTGGCGGCTACCGCTGCTAAAATCGATCCGCTCATCGGCTTGGCTGACGCGATCAATGTCACCGACTCGCCGAACTGCCAGACAAAATTAAGCAGCTTGTTGGTTGCTGCCGAAATCAAGCGCAAAGGACTCGACGTCATTCTTCAGCTCACCGGGCGAGACCGCAACCGAATCGCTCTCGAGTCCGAACTCCTCGGCGCGCTTTCCGTTGGCATCAACAAAGTCCTATGCTTATCCGGCGATCAACCACCAGAAGGTGGCCCAAAGGCCGTCAACGAATTCAACGGTGCCGGTTTAATCAAACTTTGTGCAACTCTGACCGAAGGCCACCTGACCGACGGCACTGCGATTAAAAACCCGTTACCGCTTTATCCCGGCGCGGCAGATGATTTATACCAGCAACACGTAAAGCCCGAAGCCATGGCGGGATTGCTGGCAAAAATCGAGACTGGCGCCCAATTCGTCCAGACTCAGTACTGTTTTGACATCGACATGATCAGGGCTTATTCCGAGCGGCTCATCGAAAATGGCAAAACCGAGTCAACGAAAGTCTTGATTGGCATGGGACCATTAAAATCGGCAAAACAGGCCGACTGGATGCGCAATAATCTTTGGGGCGTCAACATCTCTGATGCAATCATTCAACGACTTGGAAATAGTGACAAACCCGCCAAGACAGGAGAAAGCATTTGCCGAGAATTGATCGAAGTTATGGTCGAAATGCCCGGCATCGATGGCGTACACCTGATGGGACCGAATTCAGAAAAGGCCTGCGCCAACATCATCAAGCACTTTAGATAACCCTGACCACAACGCACGAGCCCGAGCGGATGAAGCGAATCGAGGGGTAAAATCTCGCTGCTGATAATTTGAGCGTCATCGCGCTAGACGAGAGGCATCAGACCTCAAAATCAACTCTTAATAGGGCGGCGTTAGTCCTGTCTTAGTGCCTCAGTTACCACCTATTGTTATCTTCGTTCTAGGTCACACGATACAACCTTTCCTCTCGGAGGTTTGGTGCAAGGCTGCGTTAGCCACATAGAATAGCGCTCATTCATAGTTGGCTGTCCTCAAGCCCAATGCCACAGAATGCGCAGTCAACGAGGTTTTAAGTATCAGTGATGCGAACTATCAGAGCAGCGCCAAAACTGCTTCAATTTTGCCTAGCTGGCTACCCGAGAGTGATGTGTGATCATTATTTGCCCGACCTCTGTCTGCAACAAACTGGTCTGTGAATTGGGATCTATCTAGACGTCGTATCAAACCCTAACCATGGCGCTTCAGCGGTGAGCTTCCATTTGGTTAAACGCCTACATCCAAAATAGTCTTAAATGCCCAAAATCGAACAATCCTTTACCGGTTGTAATTACACGACTAAGTTCTTCTAAAAAAAGGAGAAAATTATGAAAACTCATTTGCTGGCGATTATATTCACTTGCATTGCCTCATTTGCGTCTGCTGACGTTTACGAGGCTTGGGACTTTCAACTGATTGATGGGGATGCGACTAAGAATATTGCTTTATTTGACAGCGCTAAAGCAATCCAAGAAAAGCTCGGGGCGCATATTGAATACTGGCAGCACGATGTAAACGGCGCCAATGTGATTGCTTATGTGCTACGTTTTAACAACCAAACAGAGTGGGCGGCCTACAAGGATGCCGCAAGTAATAATTCAGAATGGTTGGCCTGGATCGCCGAAAATTGGCCTAAACTTCAGCCTTTTCTGGTCACAAGCTATGCGATGGGCAACCTATTTAATGCCGATGCAGGCACCGATATCTCAGAGGGTAAGACGGTCGCCTATATGTCTGCATGGGAACCAACGGATAACTCTAACAACCTGGCGCTTGCTGCCAGTATTCAATCCTCGATAGCGATCTCTGCGGCACACGGTATCGAATCTAACGTATACCTAAACGGCCCCTCCGGGATTTTTTACATCTTTCAAATGGACGCGACATTCTCGGATCTAACAGAGAAGTTTCAAAAACGAAATGCTAGCGAGGCCTGGCAGGCCTATTGGACCGAGGCACAAACCGCTAGAGTCGGCCAATTCGTACGCCAAGCGTGGATAACGAGAGTACCAGAATAAGGGTGTGCTCCCTCGTTTGACGTGTTGGATTAGCAGTGGTTTCAGGAAACCTGTCGGTTGGACCTGGCCAGCTGGGCTCGTCGCTTGCCATACTGACTGAAATAGCCTCCCCTTAGGTTCGTGTTGGGTCTAAGGGGAAGGCATCGTCTTGGTCATTAACACCGTCTTCATCGGTATCGGCTAGCAACGGGTTTGTGCCCAGAGCCGCTTCTTCTACATCTGTTAAACCATCGCCATCATCGTCGGTATCCGCATTATTACCAATGCCATCGCCATCGGTGTCTTGTCGTTCGGATGCATCCTTTGGAAACGCGTCACTAGCATCGGCGAAGCCATCATTATCATCGTCGGTGTCTGCATTGTCACCGATCCCATCGTTATCGGTATCGAGGCTTTCGGTACCATCAAATGGGAAAGGGTCATCGCCGTCAAGAACGCCGTCGCCATCATCATCGGTATCGGCATTATTACCAATGCCATCGCCATCGGTATCGACCTGTTCGTCAACATCTAGAGGAAATTCATCACTCACATCGACAACGCCATCATTGTCATCATCAGGATCCGTGTTGTTACCTAAACCATCACCGTCTGTATCTAGCGTTTCTTCGTTATCAAGCGGGAATGCATCAAGGTTATCTGGTGCGCCGTCTCCATCGGAGTCGGCGAGCAAAGGATCTGTACCGTTGGCAAGTTCATCGCCATCGCTTACCCCGTCGCCATCATCATCGGTATCGGCGTTGTTACCAATCCCATCATCATCCGTATCGATGGTTTCTGTTGCATCCAGAGGAAACACATCGACATTATCGG